>Ga0315915_1001217_pt1 | contig 30590 bp, 26 predicted proteins | sample MpolbnodulesMG_FD_207738 | JGI IMG/M metagenome (GOLD analysis project Ga0315915, IMG submission 207738) | Medicago polymorpha root nodule microbial communities from Los Angeles, California, United States - branched nodules | ecosystem: Host-associated > Plants > Roots > Nodule | place: USA... | reverse complement strand
GGATGGGGGGTGTGTACCTGCAAGAACTCCGACGCTCAAGTAAGTAGAGATCAGAGAGTGAGGGTTTAGAGGAAGAGTTAGATTCTACCTTGGGGACTGCTATGAGTCCCCTATTTATAGAGGTGGAGGGCTGCAGAGCCGTTGTAATGGCACACCTGGCTCTGGCGGTTACGAAATCGTGGGAAGTGTAACCGCCAGAGAGTTTATTGCGGGAACGTGCAGAGAGACGTTGTGGTTCGTTTGAACCGGTCTCGCTCGCTCCGTGCACCCCCCTTGTGGGAAAGGGGTGTGTCGCAAGTAATGTTGTCAAACGTGGTGTTTGGGCTTTGGATTGTATTGGGCCTAAGTAAACGGGCCCAAGGTCCTTTTGGTCGGTCCAGAACAGTACCCGTTAAAAGTAGAACCAAATATCCATTCAATCTTTTAGAAAATATTAAATCGAATCAATTTAGTCATTGAATCAGGTTTCAATCTTTGAATCTATGATACCATTAGTTTAATTTTGTAAGGACTAAATAGGATAATTTTTAGTCGAGAACTAATTTGACCCATGCACGATTTGTCAAGACCAAAATCAGTCTTCGATTTGTCAAGACCAAAATCAGTCTTCACACTAATAGTAATCATGGTGCTCTTTTTGTTGTTTTATTTTGATGTAAAAAAATTACAATTATAAAAAAACAATTTTATAAAAACATTTTTTTTTTGAAAGAAAAAACAATTATATTTGTTTTATCATGATGTAAAAAAAAATTACAATTTAGAAAAACAATTATATTATTAGGTGAAATATTGAAGCTGGGATCGAAGGTGGGAGTGGGTTCTCCACTTGACTGAGAAAGTAGCGCCGAATAGCTGTGGGAGAGAAAGGAAGTAAAGCTTTGATAAAAGAGAACAACGCACAAATTAAGAGATCACATTAACAACACAAAACCAACGCAGGGTAAGCAAGATTCATCTTTTTTCTTTTTCTCTCATTTGTTTTCACGTTATTTAAGTTTCTCCACACACGCACACAACATGTTTGATCAAATGTTTCACTCAGCTCACCCATTTATTCACCTCCTTTTTATCAATGCCAATTTCTCTCAATCCTATTATTCAGTTCTGTACAACTCAAGTGACAATACTCCATTGCATCACACACTCAAAATTGCACCCTAAACACAGTTTTTTTTTTTGCTTTTGGATGAATAAATTTGGAAAAATGAGATTTTTTTTGGTCCTGATTGACAAATCCGGAGGGATATGGTTTTTATCAATCATGGGGTGGGAGAAGAAGCTCTTGAAATTTGTAGGGTTATTTGAAACTCTTGTGTTGTCACTTTTCACACAATCACAGAAAAAATCTCTTTTTTACAGAAGAAGAAAACAATCATGGTGCAGTGGCAGAGGCATATTTTCCCCATTCTTCGTCGCATTCATAAGGGACTGGAGCCTGCCAATCATTCGGCTACAAACCTTGCACTTTATCGCTTTCGTTCTTCGCTTTCACAAGGTTAAAAGTGTTTCTGTTCCCATTTTGATATTTTTTAGTTGTCTAGTCACCAGTTATTCAAGTTTGTAAGGGTTTATGGGGAACCGTTTTTTTGGCATTGTAGGTCAGTTACAGAGGCAATGGTCAAAAGGTGTGCCAAGTATCTCAAGGCCTTTTGATCACCGTTTTCAATATCAGGTAAATTTGTGTTTCAATTGAACCATCATCATTGTTGTATTGGTTCCAGTGTTGTCAAATAGCGGCTATAGCGTAGATGAATTTGCACAAATTGCCATTGTTCAGCGATACGCTATTTAGTAGAAGATGTTGTCAAATAGCGGATATAATAACAATGTAGTGTGGGAGCGTAGTGGATTTTGAACAAACCGCTACTTTCTGCGACCCATGATTTTCAACACTGATTAGTTCACAAGTTTGGGGCTTTGGTTTAGTTGGAAGGGAGGACATCTTATATTCTCATGTATACCAAAATTGATTTGATGTTACCATGTTTGTTCCAGCTGTGATTTATGTACTACTAGTAACCCAATTTATTTTAACTAGACTTAACAAATTTCTTAACAAATTATTCGCTAAGGGCCTGTTTACTTTGCGAAATTGTGTTCTGTTTTCTGTCAGTGTTTCCTGTTCAAATGTTTGAAAATAAGGTGATATTTTGTAATTAAAAGTGAAAATGGAAAACGTTTTCTCAAAGTAAATGGGCTCTGAAGTGTTCTCCTAGAAAACGTTTTCTCAAAGTAAATGGGCTCTAAAGTTATCTCCTGTCGACTAAGTTGAAGTGCTTTTGATAGGAACCTGAATTCACAGAAAAGAAACAACTGTATTATTGAATTGAAAATAGATGTATATCAGAACTCAGAAGATAACCCTTGTAACCCCAGAGCAAAAGCTCCTCAGATATGAGATATTTCTCTCTCTGCCTAAACCATAAGGCTTGTATCTGAATAATGATCAAATCCTCTCTCTTGCTATCCTATCCTTTATATAACTCCCATTCTTCTCTAACAAACTAGCCACATCATCAAATATAACCAACTCTCCTATTTAACACGTTTGTTGGGGTTTAGGCCCAAACCCAGTACCTAACAGCTTTTGTTCCCAATGATTGAGTTTTCCTTATTTATTTCAGTCGATTTGAATATTAAATTGTAAATCTATCTATAAAAAATATATATTAAATTATGAATCTTATGCATTTAAAATTGATTGTGCATTTGTGCCGAGGGTTTCCTCAAGCAATTTAGTGAACATTTGCCCATCACGAGAATTCTTTCTTTATAAGTGTGGCCTAAGGAAGCTGATACTTACAATTTCTCCTAGAATATGTTGATCTTTCATGCTCATAGGTTGAAGAATTTCACTCCTTCTAGTAGTTTCTTTAGTAAGCACCTTGTGGATTGTATTAGGGTTGTCTCTTGAGCCTTCCGGACATAGGTTTAAAAGGTTTGAACAAGTAAAATAGGTTAAGATTATTTGGAGCTGAGCTTTCCTTGCTGTTTTGTGGTGGATCTGGTTGGAGTCTTGGAGAGGAATGCTTTGATTTTTCAAGTCGTTTCATTGTTTGTTAAATTGTTTTTGGGAACATTAAGGTTGTTGCCTGCTGGCTTCTTTTTAGTGCTTAGCTCATTCACTTCTAAGGGAGGAGTTGCTGTTTTGTACTAGACATGCTATTATTGTAGGAACAAAACAAAACTGATAAATGAGAATAATACCGATACTTATCTTCTTGCTTCTTTCTAAACTGTGTCAACCTGTTTTCTTGGACTTCATGAGACTTTTATTTTAGAATTACATAGACAAGTTTGTTCAAGTTTATCTTCCAACTAACCAAATCACAATCTTGGGTCCCACTGAGCCTGTGTTAGTGTTATTATATCTCTGTTAAAATTTATTTTGCTACTGAAAATGTCTTCTTACTTTCATGTTTTGTATTTTTATTATTTGTGTTATTCTATTTTAGGGAATTTCAAGCTCTAGCCAGTTGCTAAAAAATTCATCTGAGGAAGCACCTGTTTCGTCACCTTTAGTTCCAGTTTCATCATTCGGTAGTTCACAGGGTGAAGAACAAAATAAGAAAGCTATTACTAAGGCAGATAAAGTTCAAGCAATATTAAAGAAAATAAAGCAGGTTTGAAATCTCTTCATGCTCTTCATGAATTGTTTTGGTTTTCTTATATGCATGATTGGATGTAAGTGCTTTACATTCAATTTTACACTATGGGCATATTTGATAGATTATAAACATCAGTATATAAATTTTAGTCCTGAAAAATTGATAATGGAATGTATTTTGTATGAAAGATTTTAATTTATCACTAAAATGTGCATTAATGTTAATGAAAACCATAGGTTTTCATATAATAAATAGGGAACAAGTAAGGAAGTTATCAACATTTAATGATTTAGAGGGAGAAATAGTTTCCACTTTATGTAATCTTTAACTTTAAATTACACTAGCGTGCAGACAGGCATTGGGTGCTCGTTTTTCCGCTTTTCACCAATGAAAACCTCTGTTGACTTTTATCACGACAAAAGTTTATTTTCAAGTTTTGGACGAAATTCTGTCATTTACTATTATTTGTTAATATCATTAGTTTAGATTTGATTTGTTATGATTGATTTAAGAAATAGATAAGATTTAATCAAAAATTAAATGTGGATTAGATTAAATTTGATTCAAATTTGAAATTAGAACAAAATTTAATTATTTTATTAGGTAAAGAATGATAAAATTTTAAATAAAAGAATTTACATCTTGGGTAAAATTGGAACAAAAAAGCTACACCAAAACTTGGTATTCCCTTTATATAGGTATAAGCTAAGGGAGAAAGTTGCAACAACTAATAACTAATATTTATTCAGGGTAAGAAGTGCTCAATATGATAGATTAGGGTGGGAAGTGCAATTCACTCAATAAATTAGGGGATAAAATACTCTATATTAAATTATGAGCATAGTCTTCTCACTTTTGTCAGAAGCAACATGATGAGGAAGTTATATATAGTAGTCCCTCTGGTCTCATATAAAAGCAGAGATAAACGACTTTTGTACCTATTAAGGAAAGTAGTTAGTCTCATTTAATATTCTTAAAGTTAGAAAAAAAGTAATTATCTTTTCCGAACTATCCCTCATGGGAACTTGTTCCATGAGAAAAAGTGTTATTGAAAAACTAAATCTAAATTAATTGAAGGGATATTAGGGAATAATAGCATTAAATTAAATAGGATAAAAGTAGTTAGTTTTTGCTTATATTTAAGACCAACAATTATAACTTGTTTGTTGTTTATATTTGAGACTGGAGGGAATATCTTGAAGTAAAAAATGGAAAATAGACTGATAAGCAGAACTTCAATGATCTGCTTGGCCCTTATGTATATCTCAACTCTTGCCTAGCCTCATTTATTCGTCACCCGTGACTTGTTAGAGAGGTTAAATACATAATTTGTGGAAATTGCAAACTTATTATATACTTCTTCAAATCTGTCTCTAATTCAACCTGATACCATCATTGTGCATATGTAAATGGAGATGAATATGAGATACAAAGAAAAAAGAATAGACATAACCGTAGCACTCACCCCTCTCTTTCTCCCTTCACAATGGCCATATCCACGCACATTATTCCCTCTATTTCTCTCCCATTCCCAATTCCCTCCTCTGCACTTCCCTCTGCCCCCTTTTCTCCAAGTTTCACACCGCCCTTTCTTAGTTGGACGCGTCAAAATCACATCTACTTGTCAAGAAACTGTTATTTTAATCAGTTTTCAGCATTTTTTTGCAGACAATTTGGCATCTAATTTTCTAGCTTCCCTTGTAGATCTTGATTGCTCTTGAAACTTAAAATTTATGGTTTATGGTTCAAGAGTTTAATTTATGTTCATTTTTCAACTGTATTTCAGAGTCCAAAGAAGGTCAACTTGGTTGCCGCTTTGGTTCGTGGTATGCTTGTTAAAGATGCTTTGCTGCAGTTGCAAGTGCTAGTAAAGCGGGCTTCAAAAACTGTATATCAGGTAGTAACTCTAGTTATTATTCTGTCACTTAATTTGACAAGACAGTAAAAGCTATGTATTTGAATGGCTTTCTAAGTTCTTCTGGGGCATTGGTTTTTATTCATCCTTTTTCTACTCCTGGCCCTTTTCCTTTTTGTTTTTGATTTTGAGTTGGGACTGTGTTACCGGATTGCACTTGCATTACAGAATGTCACATGACATTGACCAATTCAAGTGACACGTGGCAATGCAATTTTTTTTAAACATAAAATATGTGAAAGAGAGAGAAAATAGTTGAATTGGCTTATGTGTCACAAGTGGATTGGCCAATAATATCAGTGGCATTCCCGCATAAATGGTACACATGTGGAATCCCTGTGTTATCACATTTAGTTTGAAGGAATTGCAATATATACCGCCATATATATATATATTATTGTTAGATTTCATTTGAGGTCTTTCTGATTTCAATCGAAGAAGATGGTTCTTCTATTGCTCTTTATAGGAAAAGCAAAATTGAAAGCATGCCTTAAAGTTTTATTCAAATTGCAGGTTATTCATTCAGCCCGAGCAAATGCTTCTCACAATCATGGGTTGAATGCAGATCGCCTCATTGTTGGTAATATTTCTTATGCTCTAAATTATTAGTGGTGAAGTTTTTTTGTTGCCTTGTGTTTCTCTTTACTGATGATGCGAAATTCATGTTTCTTACAGCTGAAGCATTTGTGGGAAAGGGAGATTTTAAGAAGAGAGTTTCCATCCATGGCAAAGGAAGATCTGGAATCATGCACAGACCAGAATGTAGGCTAACTGTTGTACTAAGAGAGATTACCCCTGAAGAAGAGGCAAAAATTGCTAGGCTGAAGGTTCACAACTTTAAGAAGCTAACTAAGAAGGAGGGAAGACTTGTGCCGCACCAGCTTATTGAGACCACTCCAGTTTGGGGACGAAAAAATAAATCTAGCAGTCAAGACGAGACCACTCCTGTTCGGGACCGAAAAAACAAATATAGCCGTCACAAGACCACTCGTGTTTGGGACAAAAAAAAACAAATCTAAGCCACACCTGTTAGGGGCAAAAAAAAAGAAATCTAGCCGTCGAAATTCATGTGCTGCAGTTGCATGATCCTTATTTATTTGCAAGTTTCATGGTTTGATTTATGTTTATGACATATTTTTGTGCAATAGATTCTTGTGCATCACGTTAAAATTGTTGAGAAATATGCAGACTAAGGTTTTATACCGAGACTAGTTCCCAATCCCAATGCCTAGTTTATGTATTAGAATTTTGTATGCTCCTTGTTGCAAATAATCAAATTTTGTACTTAACCATGATCCGTATTATTCTCATTTATCAGCTTTGTTTTGTTCCTACCTCATACAATAATGGCATGTATCGACTTGATTCAGTGAACCAGAATACATCATGCAGTGTACGACTTGATAGGGAAAACGAAGTAATTTTATGTTACCTCATTGCCTCATTTATCCCATGAACTTTACCTTTTCATCTCATCTCCGAGCTAATATATCGGTGTTATGATCTTAGCCGTATATTTCTGCATACATTTCATTAGTATTGTGTTATTTCAGACGTATCTTATAATTAAAAATTTGAACAAATTTAAAATTTTCTTGATAAATCATATACTACCAAAATGTTTAATATGGTCAATTAGTTAAAACACCGTCTTTCACTAATCAATTAACTTAGGAAGAATTTGAAGCAAGTTATATTACATTTACTGCATAAATCATACATTTTTACTAGTTAATTAGTTACTGATGGTCTTTTACTAGTCAAAAGTATAGATTGGTTTTTACTGAAATCAAGTATGGAACAAATACATAAAAAAGAGAGTCAATTTTACGATTATAGTTTAATGATTTTCATCCTGAAAACGAAGTATCCAAAAGGTCCATGCAGTGCTAAGAACACTTAGCAGTGCGGCTTAAATTGTCCAGTTGAAAATAAACCTAAGTAGAGAACATAACATGGTTAGATCAAGCTGCAAATGAACATATATCAGGTCGCAATTAATTTAATATATCATGCTTGAGGTTGCTCTATTTATTGTCCATTTATAAGAGACACATACACAATGATAGCCTAATGAGATCCCTTAAATAAAAATGAGTCATATTTACGTCTAACTCTCTCATAAACGAAGTAAAACTGGTCTCGCCTGTATGTATGTCAGTCAAAGTAAGTAAGAAATTTGTTACCAATCCATCTAGCCATAAACTCATGCAGGCCATCATCGTAGGCTTACTTGCTGCTATTATTTTCTGATGGTGTGCATACAACAATTAGAAATCATGTAGAGAAAAGATAGTAAATCTGATATGTATAGTAAAATAGATCCACAAACAAGCCTTCCTGGTCTGTTTGACACAATTCCTTCTCACACATTGTTGGTTGGAAAGATGGTTTTCCTTTTTTGTAACTTATCGCTCTCGCTCTTCTCTTTCACAAGGTTAATTTTGTTTTTCTGTTGCCATATCATTATTTTTATTAGGTTTCTAGTCACGTGTTACTCAAGTTTGTAAGGGTTTATTGGGACAAACCTTTTTCTGATATTGTAGGTCAGTTAAAGAGGCAATGGTCTCAAGGCCTTTTTATCAGGTAAGATCGTGTTTCAATTGCACCACCACCATCATCATCAATGTGTTAGTTTTGCTGCCGTCAAATAAGCTTACATGAATTTTAACAAATATCCATTGTTCCGCAATTTATTACAAAGTTATGTCAAATTGTGTGCGGCTCTATGGTACACAATTTAGTAAAAAATGCGTCCATACTTGTGATATAGCACTGTAACGTAGCGGAATATGAACAAAATGCTATTTTCAACGATCTGTGATTAACAACACTGATTGGTTTAGAACTTTGGTGCTTAGGTTAGTTGGAATCTGGGCATATTTATATTCTCATGTATACCAAAATTGATTTGATCTTTCTGCGTTCATTGTCAGTTGTGTGGTATGTAGCACAATAACCCAATTAGTTTAACCACTGTTATTTTCTCTATTTTCATGTACAAATCTTTTAAGGCAGGAAACAAGGTGAAAGTTTTGTAATTGAAAGTGAACACAGAAAATGATTTCTAAAGAGTTGCCATTTTGGTTTTGCTTAGATTACATTGCCATTGTCGACCGTGTCAACCTGTTTTCTTGGACTTTATGATCATACCGTTTTCTTGTTCATATTTATCTTTCAGCTAACAAAATCTCAGTCTTGGGGCACACTGAGGTTCTGTTAAAATTATTATATATCAGTAAAGATTTATTCGCTACTGAAAATATCCTCTTAATTTCATGTTTTGTATTTTATTAGTGGCATAATTATATTTCAGGGAATTTCAAGTTCTACCAAGTTTCTCAATAAATCATCTGAGGAAGCACCTGTTTCGTCGCCTTTAGTTCCACTTTCATTAGTAGGTAGTTCAAAAGGTGTTACTAAGGTAGAACAGTTCAAGCAATACTAAAGAAAATAAAGCAGGTTTGAGATACCCTATGTCTTCATGGTCTTGACGATTGATGGATTGCTTTTGATTTTCTTTTATCTATGATTGTGCCTTAGATTCAATGGTAAAAGAAATTCATAATACAGGACATGTCAAATGAGGAAGTGGGAGGGTCAAGAGCTAAAAGAAGTTTATTTTCAAAATTGCAATATGCGCGTTAGGGGTTACTTGAAGGTCACGTAACCACTTACAAAAGTCACAGAAAATCTTGTAAACTGTAATACATGATAAAAACAATAATATTAGAATGAATTGAGTGATGATAAAAGACCATAAATTAATACCTGATACACACAGTTAAGGAAATGCCAGTATCAGGATGGAGAGATGTATATTTTCAGGTATATTCAAGAAATCAACAAACTCAGCTTTTTAAAAAGAGCTGGGATATGTAAGGGGACAAAATGGTATTACAAAACTCTAGTAAGGAATCCACACAGTCACACAAACCGGAACCCATCAATCAAATATAAGATGAATCCGCCTATCTTAAACTCGAAAACTCAGATCTTAAAAGCAAATTCAATATGTGAACTTCATGAGCTGGTCAGGTGACTTCGAATTCCCCGACAGCAATCAAGAAAACTCTTTAAGACTGAAAATATGTTTACTATCTTATATTATGAGGGGGGAATGTACATTTATATAGGCAGGAGTCTCCTAGTTAATACCCAATTAATAGGGAAGATTAATCAATACAATAAATAGTGAAGATAAAACAAAACAGTCACAACTTTTCAATATCTCAACGTAAACTAAATCCCATAAACATCTAGCAGATCTCTATCTTTATTTGCCCATCTAAGCTATGCAAGACATCATATATGTCAACAAAGTAGATGCTTAATTTGTCTCCAGCAATGAATTCATATACTATGTTGTTCACCTCAATAAAACTGACACCTGGCACCTTTTCCACACCTGCATCCCGCATAACCTTCCTTACCATCCGAGATTCACTCCATCTACCAAGTGAAGCATAGGTATTGGACAAGAGTGAATAATTTCCGCAATGGCCAGGCTCCAACACTGTGAGATGACGCAAAGCTTCCTCGGCTAGCTCAGCATCACCACACCTAGTAGAGGCAGCAAGAAGTGATCCCCATATAGCTGCATTTGCTTCAAAGGGCATCCGCAAAACCAGTTCTTTTGCTTCTTGAAGATGGCCAGCACGCCCAAGCAAATCAATCATGCAGCCATAATGCTCAATTTTAGGTTCGATTCCATATCTAGACCTCATAGATGTGAAATAATCGCGGCCTAGTTCAACCAACCCAACATGGCTACAAGCAGAAAGGATGGCGATAAAGGTGACTTCATTTGGCTTCACTCGACCCTCTTTCTCCATGCAGGAAAATACACGAAGGGCTTCTTCTCCTAGACCATGTAAAGCAAGCCCGGCGATCATTGTTGTCCATGTTATAATTGTTTTATGCTTCATATTCTCAAATAATTCTAGTGCTTTCCTTATGTTTCCCGATTTGGCATACATGTCTATGAGTGAGTTGTAAAGAGGAACAATCTTGCTCAATTTGTGTTTTTCAATGTAGTTGTGAATCCACTCTCCCAAGTGTAGAGCACCCAAATCAGCACATGCAGATAGCACAGCCAAAATGGCAATTTCATCTGGCTTTACATTCTCAAGCTGCATTCTACGGAAGAGCTTAATTGCCTCATTGGGATTATGAGCCTGCATAGACATTTGGTAAACATATTAGAACAATACAAAACTAAATATATGATTCTATTCAATGTTTCACATCCAATAAAAATTCACTCTTTTACCACACCACCTCACTTCTGTAACTGTATTTTAAATTTTAAATTAAGTGAATGCCACGAAAATAACTGGATGCCAGTATAAAACTAATTTACACTGCCAGTGTATATCCATTAAACTCTTCTTCACACATTAGTTTAAGACAGTTCAAGATTTAGATTCTATCTAGTCATGCACTCACACAGTTGTGGATCTCAGCCGCCGTTAGATAAAAATCAGACGTTTCAAATTCCAAAATGCATCTTAAATCAATTTGATGAAGTCAAAATACAAGTCATCTTATATTCATCTAACGGTCAAGATTCCTTGACGGTACGAATGTGTACTTTTCCTGACAATAAGGAATTTGGGTCCACAAAATATGTTGGAACATGAATTCCATGTACACGGGAGACTCTGCATTTACAAAGTCAACACATCAATGACCATTGAATCATATTATTAAACGGTCAAAATTCCAAGCTCGTTATTTCGGATATAAAATACTCCGCCCAATGCACCAATTGCGCGAATGCAAAATATCCCAACTATACGGAATCCATTTCCTATTCCCTTAAAACATTACCTGGGTGTAACCCGAAATCATCGCGGTCCATGTAAAAACATCGTTATCTCTTTCAGACATAGAATCAAACAGCTTCCTTGCATTACAAACATCACCAACTTTAACATAAGCAACAATCATAGCATTCCAAACACAACCATTTCCTCCAAACCAATCAAACACTTTCCTTGCAGAACAAACATCATTCTCACCACCACAACAAGAATACATTTGAATCAAGGAACTAACAACATTCACATTCTTATCCAAACCAGTAACAACACCAACACAATGAATTTGTTTCCCCAAACCAACATCATTTAAACAAACAACAGATTTCAAAACATAAGGCAAAGAGTAAGAATCAAACGAGAGTCCGACTTTACGAACGGAGCTGAATATCGAAACAGCGAGTTTAGGGTTTGATGAGGAAAGAGCGTAGATGATGTTGTTGTAGACAAAGATGGGAAATGGACGGTTGTGATTGAAGGTGAAGATGGAGTAGGAGTATGTTGGGAAATTGAGGGAAGCGGTTCTGTGAATGAAACGGGAGAGGTTGATGTCGTTTTGGAAGAGAGCGTGTTTGAGGATGAAAGTGTGGGTTTGTTGAAGGTGGGTTAGTGTGGTGCATTGTGAGAGTAGTTGTTGGAATTGTTGTGTTGTGTTTGAGAGTGTTCTAATTAAGGGTGAATTCATTGGTGATGATGATGATATGTGAAATCATGATGTTCCCTGTTTTTGTTTATTTTGTTCTCACTCTTCAACAATATAACGCCAAATTCAAACCAATTTTGAAATAATAGAGGGAGATAGACATAGTACTCTCGCGTCCCTTATGGCTTTGTGTGATAAAAATAGCGGATAGTTAACTGATAGCTTATATAGGTGAAAATTAGTTTGAGCTACAACTAACTGGTATACGAATAATTTTTGGATTGATTTGAAGATTTAGACACTTCACTTTGGTCACCCATACACAAAAAAGTATCATATAATTATTTAAAAATTGTATTATTTAATTAATATTATTAATTATATTTTTGTGTTTGTAATCAAATGAAATGCTAGGATTGACGATATCTATTTTTACTAGATTGTGTTTTCATTGATGTATTAATTATTATTACTATTTCAACTACAATCTAACATCTAGGATTGCTATAAATAAGATCACTTCCTTCATGTATCATCATCAATTGAAATATATAAAATTTGAGTTTCTCATTTGAAAGTTAAAAAGGGATTCTCTTTTGGTTTCCGAGCCAATATGTGTAAATTATGGATCATAGGACACATTTTTAGGCTTATGGAATTTTAATTGCTTCATACTGGTCTTTTTTTATTCCAAGACTCAATGCTATGAATTGTTTCAGTTTCTTAATTGGTTTTCCTGTTATGTCTTTAACTCTTGTTTTTGAGTGCATGAAATAACTATCTTGAAAATCTAATCGATTGTTTGATTTGAGAAAATATGAATATGATTAGAGAATCTCCTTGACCAAAAGAAGGTGAGAGAATCTCTACACTTATTATTATAAGTCTCACATGTTAGATGACACTCTCCGAGATGGGACTCCTAACAGTGCACCATGTTTAAATGCCAATGTCCTCGATCACTTTCACTCCACAAAATTTCACTCAGCTTTTCTGGTCAAAATCCACCACCACTAAGAACTCTTCATAGGTAACCCTTTCTAGGAAGTTAATTTTCTTATGAAAGCACCAATATTAGTATTGCGATCGTTTCTGAATAGGGCACAGACTCAAGAAGAAAAAGATTAAGAAAAATTTGGAATTCTTCTCTACCATCTCCATTATATCTATTTACATATATATCATGAAATTTATTTTCCTAAAGTAAAACATTTTTTGCCAAGTGGAGGGCTCACTTTACACAATTCTTAAAAGAAAGAGGAGCTAAATAAAAACATACAAAATTGAAATGAAAATAATGCAAAGACTTTGTCTGATATCTTTGGTTGCCAAATATAAGCTGCTCCTTTCCTCTAGCGAAAAAAATCATAAACCAGTCTAGCATCAAAGCTGCAAAGGAGAAGATCAGGACACAAAGATTGAATGAAAATTACATTTTGAATATACATTATTATTATTACTACTTTTTCATTTCTCAACTATAAATTCTTGAATCTCTATTCCGGTATGTCGAGCCCCTCCTTGTACTCTCAATAGAACTTCATCTCCAACTTTTAGTGATGTCACTGGAAAAGCCGTTTTTAGCAGTTTATTTCCTGAATAGTGAAATGGACAACACTTGGTCAAATTGAAGAAACTAACGGAAAATAAAGAAACAAATTGAATTACCTTGTTCGGGACAAACTAAAGCAACTGTCTCTGCATTTTGCAAAAGTATGCTGATTGTTTGATTGTCTGAGTCTGTCTGAAATGACAATTAATATGACGAAATCAGAGTTTAGCATCGATAACAGCAAACATAAATATTAAAATTGAAATAACAATAAACTGACTTGTTAAAAAAATATGAAATGAATCTTTTGTTCTTTGTTGCCACAATATGAAAATATTGCTAAACACAACTAGAAATAGATGGAACATATGGAAAAAAATATGGACTGCAGAACCACCATCACATTAGAGTAAGTCACCTCATGATGATAGAGTGAAAATAAGGAAATATGGAAATATAGATCATGAGTTGTCAACAAATTCATAAACGGTGTAAAAATCATGAGGAAATACTTTTCCACTAATTAGGAGTGATAAGGAAGTTTGGTTTTTGAAGGTAGGAACATAAGGGTTAGATAGATAAGGGATTATGGATTCAACTTCTCCATTAACATTTCTAAAATCTAATTACTACTATCTCCCTCTCGTATTAATTGTCTTTTAAGATTATGCACACTTAAGAAAATTATTGAGTGTATTCATTTTTATGACAAAATAAACTTAAGTACTCTTGTTAACAAAGCAGCTAATGACAATGGTATCAATCGTGAATCACAGAAAATAATAGCGGTTTGATCAAATTCTGCTACGCTACAATGCTATAGCTCTTCCATTTATACTATTTGACAACACTTTGTACTAACGAGGAACAACAGCGCTTTTCAAATTCCGCTACATCATAGCGCCGCTATTTGACGACAACGTAAGATGGATAGTTAGGTATCTTGACATACAACTAATAAGGGTATTAGCAGAAAAATATAATTGATATGTATTATTAGTATTCTAAAATTATAAATAATGAGACAGTGGGAGTAACACTTGACAAATCAATTTTTTTCCAATAGTGATTTGTTCAAAGTGGGAGTAACAATGGTGAGTTGATTAATTAGGTGGATTGAGAAGGGTATTAGTGAAGAAAGGATAATTAATGTTTCTTATGTGTTCTAGAAGGAAAGTGTAAGGAGACAAAAAAAACAAATTCTAAAAAGGATACTTAATATGAGATGGATGTCATTTGAAATATTTTCCAATAACTAATGCATACACAAACCTTTGCCTCCACAAGGATTAGTGGTCTACTTTCTATCTTTACACGGCCAACAATTGCAATTCTTTGCCGACCCTGTTGATCAACCACAATCACTTCTTTTCCTGATTTTAATTCTGACAGGTAGGATGTTCTACCGCCTGGAACAGCAATGTAGGCGTGAACTGGTCCCTGTTATTACAAGTAACCGGCAGAAATTCCATAACATCAAACATTCATCTTCTAAGGAAGTCGAGAGAGTGGACTAAACAAAAATCTGAGCCATGAAAGACTAGTTTGGTTAAACTGATTAATTAAGCGCTTATCATATAAGTGCTTATACATAAACTATCTCTATAACAAAAGATAAAATAAAGTTACATTAGCTATAAGCTATTTTCATAAGATATCCTGGAGACTTAATGGAAATAAGCTGAAAACAACTTATGTCATAGGTGCTATGTAAGTAGATAAACTCAAATAAGTCATATTGAAGATGCGAACTACACTCATCAACACACACTTTTTCTTGAATAAGTTTTTTTAAGTTTGAGCCAGAGACTTGAAGACAAAACTCACCGCATTCACCCGAAAAGGTCTGCTTGCAATATAATTTGACTCCAAGCATTCAGAATGAACAAGAAATAATCCTCTAGCAAAAGATCCAACCTAAAGAAAGTTTTTGACTGTTAAGAATGGCAGCTTCACTAAATTAAACAACGGCCTTCAAAATGAATACATACGAGAAGTCCTTCACCAGGTCTCATAAGACTGCAGAGATCGACACAAACACGATCCCCCATTCCAGCCACTTGAATTTGTGTCACAGTGGCTTTGGTCAAGTTCAATACATTGCTTTCTTCTGTTCTTCGGTCAAAATATTCCTGAAAGATTTAACACTGAAAGTAAGAGGTCGAGCCTCATTACTCAAGAAGCTTCAAATGGAGGGCGAATTACCTTTAGCTCAAGCATAGGCTCAACATCTTCTACTTTCAAAACTATGCCATCTAAACCATGTTCAAGTGCCTACAAAATTCAAAGGTTGCAACTGTAAGGAGAGTTAAAACTGGATACAATATTTAACCAAACCCATCCGTTACACCCCTACTCATATTTATATACCTCAAGAAATGTCTGAGCTTCGGATGCATTATCAGAGATGGCAAACACAGTCTTTTGGCTGCTTTGGAATGCAGCAATTATATTTTCTGCAGGAATTACCTGAGTGAGCAATTGTATACAAAGAAAGTTAACATTTTATACATTATTGAAATTGATAAATGGAACAGGTTACTTTTTTTTTCCAGCAAATATAAACAACCACATTTCTTCAAGTAGAAAGTAAGTTGATCTCATCTTTCCTCAGAAAATTGATAATAATAAACTATGCATAACAGTATGAAAAGAAATTCTTGACTTTGAGATAATCATTAAATTTCAAAAGAATTTTTCACTATTCTCAAACATTCATGCAATTTATATCATTAAATAGCATAATTTATTATCTAGACACAGAATAATCAATGGATGACAGGTGTGCCATTAGCTAGTCCTTAAAGGTGGCAAATGCTGGGCTGGGGAAGTGTCACATGTGGTCTACGGTGGACCGATACTTGAAAATCACTCAAAACTTTGACAACAACCGACCTCACCACCTTTAAGCAGAAGTCCAGGGTCCACCACATCCTTACAGGTGAGAAAATGACTTGGTTAATGTTGATTCGGCAAAAACAAGAAAAACTTATATAAGGTAAGTTTTGAGGCACTAATATTCATTTTCCTTGTTATTTTCCGAAACGGTGCTGATTGGGTTGATGTTTCAGTTGTGAGGACAAACAATATCAGAAACTTTAATTACGAAATGCGGCACATTATTAGAGTTTCAAATGACTTTCAAGCATTGGTCCATCGTACAGACTGTTTGAGACACTTCTTCATACTGGAAACGACTCTAAATGATTCTCACAGCAGTCTGAAACATACCTGCCAATCTAGTAAATTAACTACAATGTTTTCTGCTTGCTCATCCTCAGGTCTAAGTCGTTCTAGTTCCTCCGGTGTTGAAACGTCAAAAATCGTGGCTACCTTTTTATTTTCTGCATCCAAAATCTCTGTCTCACTAGCAAAAAGAGGACATATGACTGCAATGGCTGTACTCCATCATGGCCAAAATTCCAAATATCATTAAATTAACTGTGTAATAAATTAATAATATCAAAAAATGGAAATCATTTAAAATGTACTTGCCCACTTTTATCACCAACATAACTCAAGCTCCATTTTGCTCATCACTAAAAAACTAAATGTGCAAAACATTTTCTATTAACTTATTTCCAATCATGTATCAACAAATTAACCCAGGCATTTTTCTATCACCAAACTATCTATCCTTTTGAATTTCATTCAAACACATTGGATCAAAGTTGTACTAAGAAAAGAATAAAATGAAAACAACAGGGCAATTCTAATAAAATTTTCTTCGATTTGTTTACGAAAAAATTAAATAAAGTTTGTTTTGGAGTAATAAAATTGTCATACATGACCAAGACTAATGTAATTGAAGACTTTCAATTTCACAAACCATTTAAGAATTTGGTTAATTTCATAACCAGATTGTTCCTCCCCTCCAAAAATTTTAAAGACTAAATAAATTAGTGATTCACTTTGTTATACTACATATTTCTTTGACAACATCCAATGGGGGTGGGTGTGGCTTAGCAAGTTAAGCAGTGCTGAGCTTATGAAGGAGAACCAATGTTTGGTCTCCGCATAACACACTCTTGGGGAGGAGTGAAAACTTTAAGCTGCTAGCTAAGCACCCGAGCAACGATTAGTTTCATAGTCAATCGAAAAGATAGAAATTTGTGGGAAAACTATGTGGAGCCACTAGAGTGCCAAAGGCCCTAATTAAATTGGTTTCCTACCAAAAAAAATGTAACCTTTTGAATGTTTTGTCAATATAATGGATGAAATTTAAACACAAAAAGGTAATACTAATACAGTTTGTTTGGAAATATAATGAAAGGGTTAAAAGTTACTATTAGAAATTGGGTTAAGCCTAACGCAACCTTACAAAAATGGCTTGTAAGCCGAGGGTTGTCCAAACATACAAAGACTACATAGGACATGTCTGCAGGCAATGTGGGATCCACCCCTTCACACCCAACACAATGAAGGTGTTGAAGGCAACAACACACCCCCTCACGCTCAGGACTAATGAGCCTAAAGCGTGTAAAATACGGGAAGCCCAACAAGAGGTCTAGGATAGGCTCTTATATCATTTTAGAATTTGGGTTGAGCCTAACTCAACCTTACAAAACCAGATTCTAAGGTGAGAATTGTCCAAGCAATATACATCATATCTCTAAGGAATGCGAGACTTAATCCACCCAACACAATGATGGTGTTGGAGACTGCAATGAAGGCAACTCAAATGTCGCAAATAAGGAGGCTAGGGGCGGACCACAATGAAGGCAGAATTTCCAACACTAAGTAGAAATACATGACCAACCGACCATTTGCAAACGCAATATATCAAAATGGAAAAAACAAAACAAGTGTAATAATAGAACAATAAAACAATTTGATTTGAAAAAGATTAGAGAGAAGTGTAAGTAAAATACATGACCAATCATTGGCAAGATGAGGAAGGTTAGATGAGAAAATGAAAGTATTCCATCCCCTTTCAACAGCTGCAGTCATAACCTGCTTGTTCTCTGTCCATATCCACACTTTCTTTGATTTTTTATTATCAGTATCCTTCAATGGTGTCCAAGAAGACATTGAAGAAGAAGGGTTGTGACGCAAACGCGTGTTGGAAGTAGAAGGTGGTGGAGTGAATTGTGCAAATCCAATTTGCGACAGTAAAGACATCTTATGTTGTTAGTCAGTAGAATCAACACCAACCAACAACGTTAGTTCATCACTTCATTTCTTTGTTTGAGACACATTTTTACATTCAATTTCTTTTTTATTTATTTATTTATTTAATCATTTAATTACAATTTTGATCCCAATGTTTTCACTCATATGTGAAATTAATCTTTTTACTTTAAAATTACTCAAGTTTTGATTCTCTCAATGAAGGGATAAAACTTAAGTTGAAATTGAAGTTTTTAATGAGTTTTCTTGTAATTTCATTAACATTGATAACTCTACTTATGTCAAATCGTCATTTTTAAGTACACAAAACAAGATAGAAAGACTAAAACTAAATGATTTTAAAATTGGAGGACGAATTTCATAAGTGAAAATGGGGGAACTAAAACTATAAGGGTTATGCTAAATGTTCCGCTTTGAAGGTTAAATATTCAAAAGAGGAAATTATTTATAAATTTTATGAAGAAAATGTTCCTTTTTGAAGTTTCAATTTCCGTCTGAGATTGACGTCAATTGAAGTCTCCCTATATTGTGATGTGATCCATGCAGATATGTGCAAATGCTGAGTTTAGTCTTTGCCCAGGGGAATATCAGTTCAGATCTAAGGTTGTTATTTTTTATTTATCCCTGTAGGTATCAATAATAATCTTGTAATAGTTGTGGATAAATTGATAATGATAACTCGCGTATTTGTTTTTTTCTTTGAATGTTGTACAAGTGTTAGATTCTATATAATCCGTCTTTATTTACGAAATCTATTTGAACAAGTTCGTATTTGTTTGTTTTGTTTAAGCCATTTGATTTCAAGAATATTGAATCGAAGAGTCTATTTTTTTGACAAAGAATTGAAGAGTCTATTGAAGTTTTGTAATTTTAGGGAGAAAATCAAGGTCCTTTGTTGGCAAGATTATGTCCACCTCAGCATTATTTAGTGACTGAGTTATTGAAGGAGCCAAATCAAAGGTATCTGCAATGTTAGGGAGAAAATCAAGGGATAAATAACCCTTGAAAGAATGGTTAGTCATTAACCCAGAAGCCCGCAAATCAGTTTTCACCCTCCTCACGTCAATCATTTGCAATTTAGTATCTAACGTTCCAATGTGTACTTTTGAACAAAAATACAGTTTTGACTTGTCTTTCAGAGATTTTTGAAAATGTGTGGGGTGGGCAAATTTGTTTCCAAAAGAAACTGAGATAGCTAAATCACAGCCCAAACATAACAATTGAATTTAAAATGGGGAGAAAATGCCTCCTGTTATTAAAGTGATATGCCAAACGAACACACATAATATCCTTCTATAACTATACCAAAATGTGTCTCTACAGCACTTGTAAATTCAATTTCTCTACAGTACCATCAATGCTGCTAAAGACTGGCCTATGGGACACTAGAGAAAATGTCAAGAACAAAATTTAATCCAAGAGAAAGCTGGAGTACGCAAGTTGTACCATAAAGAAATGAAGAAAAAAACCCTGCGCTACACATTGGAATTGTTTTACTTCCATATTTTGGATTTGAGATGATGGTAATGTCGAATTGGCAGAACCAAGTCATGAGAAGATTGTTTGCAGAAGCACTTCCTCAACCTTTTTGAATTCAAAACAGTCTATACTTTGCACCAAGCATCATGAAGCCTCACTAGAATCTTCTGAATCTGAAATATCAGCCATCTTCTCAAGCGAATCTAGGTTGCCAGCTTCAGAAGTTGTGTGTATTCTGAGTTGCTCAGCATCATCACTGAGGAAAAAGAAAACAAAGAAACATTTCTATCTGAGCATGCTACTATAGTATTCTGACAACAGAGACAGTACTATTGATAAAAAAGTTAAAATGGATTGCTGGCATGATGTACATTCATAGTATCTTATATCTATCTTTAACGAGATCCATATTTATATGAGATTGCTGATAGAGATATCAAGTTCTTTAAGAAACTTCAAAGAGAGGAAGCAATAGTAGAAGTAAAATGTTAAGCGTTGATTCTTTTCACTTTTTTCCCAGTCAATTTAACTAGTATGAAGCAAAACAACAATAAAAACTAATAGAGAGCATACTCTGTAACCCCGAAGATTTCCTTGACAACTAAGGAGCTATCTTTTGAACAGAACTCTGGCAGCTGGAATCAGAATAACAGTAGAAATTATAATCAACTCATACAATAAAACATAACAGACACAATAACAAGAATAGACATCAACCTTTTGCCTAAAAAAATATAAAGAATCAGAAAATTTCAGAGCAGCAAGCAACTAAATTATTAATATAAAAGGTTAATACATGTACCCAAGAGTTAATAAAAAGGCTTCTTCCTAAAACCAGAAGATAGAACCACTCCTATCCAGAACGAAGTGTGATCTTTTGAGCATTTCCCCAAAATAAACATTGCAACAACCATAAAATATACCTTTTAAGTGGCATGAGCTATATGGATCAAAAGACATCATCATGTCCTATTACGAATCATGTCTAATGATATCATTTAAATCCAAATAGTTCATGGTGATTTGAACCATATTTTTATGAGGTCAATCCTTATAACTATCACTAACAATTGAATTATTTTTTTATCTTATCTACCATCTTCATTGTCACCTGTACAGGTCTTCTTCGCACATGTCCTCTTAAAACATGAATTGGGCCTAAAAAACCAATTTGTAAGGTGAGGCTAGCCCAAGCTTTTATATGCACTACTTAAGCCGTATATCAAGACAATGCTCGACAAAATTCACCCCCTTACACCCAACACAATGAAGGTGTTGGAGGCTGCAATGAAGGCAACCCAAACACCACCATTAGGCGGCTAGGGGTGGACTGTATTTAAGGCAGAATTTCCAACATGTCCAAACCACCAAAGACGGGATACTCTACCTTCTTTTCCATAATAGGTGCTATCCGAAATTTCTCTCAAAAAATCATTCCCAATTGTATTTCGACTTGTGGCCTTCTCAACAATCATAATAATGCATTTCGCCCAACTCCTACAAAGCTCGTCCCTTTTATATATAAATTTGTTGTCTATGAAAGGATGGTATGATCCTAAGGTAACCTGATCTAGTGAGTGATACGGGTTACAGATAGTTACTAAATTAAACTTATTACACATTGACTTTAGTAGCCGAAGATCTTCCACCATTGGATGAGTCTAACTGTAGATATCCTATAAAAAAAAGTTTTCCATATGGAAGCCTATTATCTAAATAGATAAGCTTCCTACGCTGGTTTGGTTACCTGCATGAGGCCGCTTGATATCATATCTTACCCCACCCGGGTGGCTTCCGCGTCACCCTCGGTTGCTCCATTCTGGATCCCTGAGTGATAGAATAGCTATAAGCTATCCCTGTGTAAAATACTGGAATGCCCTTCACTTAAAACAGGGTTAATTTAGTAATATTTGAAACCCAAAAATCACTATTCTCCCATCAGAAGCAACACACAGCCCCAAAACACAACCTCTTCATTGTACGTACAACAACACAAAGCAAGCTCTTCATCTCTGTTCTCTCTGCAAAAGAACCCTCTTCATTTCTTAAGATGAAGTAACCTCTTCATCTCTGTTTCAGAAATGAAGAGAGGAGAACAAAAATGAAGGGATGAAGAGGTTGCTTTTGTGTTGTTGTACGTACAATGAAGAGGTTGTATTTTGCGGCTGTGTGTTGCTACTGATGGGAGAAGAGTGATTTTAGGGTTTCAAAAATTACTAAATTAACCTTCCAAACGGTTTTAAGTTAAGGGCATTCCAGTATTTTACAGATAACCAAAATTGTGCCCGCTTTGACATGCTATCGACCCGCTCCGCTTCACCAACAGCGCCCGCTTTTTCCAAACGCTCCGCTTTGTAGCGCTGCATCGCTTTTTGCCAGTTTTGGCCACTCCGCACCGCGATAGCGCCGGTAGCGGCCGCTATTGACAACAGAGAAGCTAGCCCACCTCACCTTGATGAGTTTCACTAAGAAACCGGTCGCTGCCTATTTGACTAACATAGGGCTCTGCCTTGTGACTCTCTACTGGTTAGCATTAAATCTCTCACAGCAGTATAGGTCTTATAATTGTGCAGTAAACGATTAATGTTAAGCTTGTGTGTGGTCTTTTTGTATCACAAATTACACTGAAGTATTATTATGTTTCATCCACCTCACTTGAACTCTATGGTTTACATCTCTCCCTATTTTTTCTTCATTTTGTATGATGGATTCAAGACATTAAAGCAATAGGACTAGTGGTATGGTATATTATCAGGCATTCCACATCTACCTAAAACAATTTCAGTATTATTGGCCCATAATAATTGTTGAGCAAATCCGGAAACCACATTTAAGATTATCATATCAGATGGTTCTGAGCACTACACATAATTACTGACATTGTATTTTACATACAGAATGAAAGACAAAAAGAATTGTGTTAAATAAACTTTTTTAGGGCGACCTACCTCAGATAGATAGAAGACCTTTCCGAAGAGGGCCTGAACAGCTAGTTTTCTCTTGAAACCCTTTTCAGTATAACCTGATTTATTCATTACAATAGGCCCTAAAAATCATTGAAATAAAATTGATGTCAGAGAATAGAAGGAATAATGTCCGAACTTCTTCATTTAACTAGATATCAGCAGAAAAAAATGATTTCATGGACTAAATTAGTTTCTCATGTTCCGTGATTATGTATCGGTCCTTTTTGATTACAAGTAACTTGCTATTATTTACATGCGTGTTAGCTTTGAAACAGCTTAATAGTAACGGTAAACCAGAGTATACAACCCAAATATGCTACCAACTGAGAAACATTATTGTTCATACATAGTTAAAATTTCACGCATATTATCAATAGCACAGCATAGTACCGACAAATTCGACTAAAAATCCCTTCTATTTTATCCAAATTCCTTTTTTCTCCACTGCTATCTTATCCAAATTCATTATTACTGCCACTATTGGTGGTTATTCAATTTTTCCCAAACCTACAAACATAAGGATGTATGGGTTGATTTACTGGGAAGGGATGAAACATGACATTGGTCAGGTAAATATATATCAGAGACTATCCTTGCAGGGATTCTACAGCCTTTAGCAATTCCGACCAACATATTGTGGGATCTTAATAGATTTCTTTCGTACGTAACAAAAATGGTAAAGATACAACTCTGCTGGTGGTTGAATCACTAACAAAATATCCCTACATTATTTATATATCTCGTTCTTTTATCACTACGGATCTAGCAGAGGCTTTTCTCAAAGAGGAGGAATGGGTTCAGTTGCATGGTTTTTCAGCATCAATAACCTTGGACTTTGGCAAGGTGACATGCTCGACTAAGTTGTTTCACTTAGATGGTATCAAACAAATTCTGTTTTATTTTAATGGCATATGCTAGTATAGTTAGTATTACAATGGGGTGGGGGGATTGAACCCTCTCCCTCCTAATCACTCCACTTCTTAATTCCTCCACCCCAACCACCAAGCCAACCTTATATATCAAAAACAAACAAACAAATTCAGTTTGATTTATCATCTAAAATCCAATGGCCAATCAAAAGTGATGAATAAGGGCCTGTTTGATTTAGTTTTGCTTTTTAGTTTTTAATTACTCTTTTGCAAATCAATTTTTAAACACTATTTTCAAGAAAAAAGAATTAAAAAAATCTGTTTCGCAATCTTAGATTTAAAAATTGTTTTAAAGATGAAAAACTAAAAAACTTGTTCGCCAATCCTGTGTATTTTTTAGAAACGTCAAGGTTGATTTATATTACATTTTTGCCATTAATGACAAAATGGCAAATTCTCTGCGTTTTTCTAATTTTGGAGTTTCAGAAACTGAAAAGCATAACCCATATTTGCTGTTTTGGTTTTTTACTTTTAAAAACAGCAAAAAGGAAAATAGTTTTTAAAAACAGTTTTACAAAATCATACATCCAAACAAGTTTTAAAGTTTTTAATTTTAAAAAACTACAAAACAGTTTTTAAAAACTAAATCAAACAGGCCCTAAGTGTTTGGTGATCTATTTGACATGCTTGACAGGTAAAAAAACCAAACAATGGCATAAATGACCAAGACCCTTCAATGTTACCCAAAGGAACTACTTTTGCCTCGAAGGTACTAATGAATAGGACTTTTCATTGAATTTCCTGTATTTTAAACCATTTGATTTGAACCATTAGGGTTGGGTGGGCTAGTGGAGTAATGGTGGTGAATTGTTTGGGTAATTTGTAGAGTCATTAGTTTAAAGCTATATGTCACAATTTCATAAAAAACAAGACCATTTGAATTTGACATCATGGACCCAGATATTAAACCTTTGTCAATATAAAGAGCAAGCCAGAGAAAAATAATTATGCTCGCGAATCACTACAGTTCATCAGAATACTTTTCCACACAGCCTAAGCCAAAATAAACTTCCACGCACAAGGATTCCTCAAATGAAAACTGTGTCCAGTATTAAGAAGACATTACCTTTGTCTCGCACAATTCTTCGTGAAATTTCATTTAGAATCTCAGCAGCTTGTGAGTCACTTAACGACGAAGCTCTCCTTAGTTGAATTAAATCAGCTACAACATCAGGGTTGAATGGTTTCTCATTCAGAGCATATCGGATATATTTGCGCAAAATTTCTTCCAAACCAAAACCTGTCTGGATATGAATTTGCAGTTGTTACTTAAAATCAGATGGCCACATTTGCACAGGAAGACAAAAGTATAGTAAGCTAGCAAACAGAAACATAATTTTCAATGAGATTTTCCCAGCCCGTAAAAAGAAAGCTAAGAACTATTTTTTGATCTAGACAGATGGCATTACTAATAAGCCACAAAGGTGACTACATAATTATCTACTCAATTGCACTAAAGAAACAGTTGAACTGAAAAACACATGATTAGAAAACAAAAAATCTACACATTAACAACAAGAATTTCACCGAAGGTTAGACAAGCAAACGATGCAATATATGAGAATCAGACTTGAATACAAAAAATACTATCACGATGAATTGATGATGGTAATTTTATTCAATACCAGTTCTGTATTTATGGTATTTTAGTGGAATGATTAATCTCTACAATTATTAGTCACAAACTTAACAAGTGATAAATAACCCCCAAAACAAAATGAGGAGCCGTGCATCATTAAACAACAAACAGCGACCACATGCCATATTCAAAGTTTAAAAAGGTCCGTGACTACATTATAAACCTGCAAAATTAAGGGTTTGTTGTTGCAGCAACTACAAAGTGAACCCACTACAGGGCCACATTTAACTAAGATTTTTCACAAATATTAAGGATTGCAAGGCAAATAGTTCTATATTGCAGTCTGCAACAACAATTTAGAGGTCTACTACACAACAGCATAACCAGAAATTTAAAACATTGACCATAGTGTATTGTTGTTTAGAAGGGCAACCCGGTGCACTAAAGCTCCCGCATACGCAGGGTCTGGGAAGGGGTCCCACCATTTGGTGTATCGTATGCAGCCTGTTGCTGTTTCCAGGACTTGAACCCGTAACCTTTCAGTCACATAACAACAACTTTACCAGTTGTGCCAAGGTTACCCCTCATAGTGTATTGTTGTTTGAACATATTTGTCAAATTATACACCTCACCTTATTCTCAATAGCCTTGAGATCATCAACCTTAATTTCATCTCTTCCTCTTTGCAACAACTCATCCACGGACTTACACAGCATTGCATTTTTACCAACCTGCAACAAAGAAACAAACAAAACATTACACATTCCTTTAATCACAATCTACGAAGCACTAACACAAACACCGAACACAACACTGACACTGTAGTAATTTAAAAAGAAATTAAAGAATTGAATATAATCACATGTGTCAGTGTCATGTCGGTGTCAGTGCTATCACAATCAATAAATGAAGTACAATAAGAACAAGAAACGAACCAATTTACGTCGTTGCGCTTTGGGAGAACTAAACTTCTTAACCGTTTTAACAAAAGCAATAACGAACGTAAAACCTAAATAACCAAGCGGAACAGCGAGAATCCACGGCAATGAAGTGGGACCCACTCTGGGACCAGGAATTGCCTGTGTAACGGAACCAGTGAATTCAACAAGGTCAAGAGCTTTTTCTTGAATCCATGGAAGTTCTTCTTCAACTTCAACTTCAACAATTTCTTCGTTTTGTTTGGATTGATTATTAGGGTTAGTGTTATTGGAAGAGGATTTTGATGATGCTGAAGATAAGAATAAGAGTGGTTTTTTTGAGTGGAGTTTTGGGAAAAAGAACGGTTGAGATTGAAAGGGGATTCTAGAGAGATTTTTGGTTGGGAGAGGGTGAAAATGTGAAGTGAGAGAAGAAGAAGTGAAAGCCATTGGAGGAAAATGAAACGAGGAAGAAAGAATGTGAAGGTTAATCCTCTTCTCTACTTTCTTCGGTGGTTTATGCGATGTAATGCAACCGCAGGCAGAGGGTTTATTATTTCTTTGTGATTAAATTTTTGGATTCGGCTATCAATTTTTTCAATTTTTTTTTCATTTTCTTTTTTTTGGTAAAACTTCTTTTCAATTTATTAATCAAAATTTGTAGGGTTATGTCTCAAATAAAAGTCTAAAGATAGACCTATAATTTTTAGTTAAATAGTGTATTATCTTTAAAAAAAAATAAAAATAATTAGCAACTTAATTAGCTTGCATGGATGGTTGACTATGAAGACTAATGTCCAAGAAAATCTTTAATCTTGTAGAAAAGAGAATAAGTGGAGTGTCGCAAGTGAGACCCATTAGAAATACCTTATGTGTTACATAGGGAAGACACTAAGACCATGTCCAATGGTTGTGTTGAATGGAACATTCAACATGTGAAGAAGCTCAAATGGAATGTTGAATGGTGTTGAGAGATGACATGGAGGAGAGAAGTGTTGAACACATTCAACAATGTTTAACCGATTGCCACAGGGACACGTGGAAGCTTGCCGTTGGCCAACCATGGCGCGTGTGCAACACGCGCCGACAAGCGCGAGTGTGCTGCAGGAGAGGTGGAGAGAGAAGATTCTTTGTGGATAATGGGTGACACGTGGCGTATTCTGATTGGCTGTCTGGATTTTTATCATCTTAATATTTTGAACTCAATTATTTCATTGTAAATTATTTTTTTTTGGCCAAAATTCATGATTTTTTTCCCTCTATAAATAGAGACTTGGTTCATTTGATTTGGACACAGAAAAAAAAACCAAGTTTTTCACTATCTTAATCTTATTATTATCTTTCTATTAGCAAAATAAGTGAAGTTTTAATCTTGTTTTTAGTGAAATGGATCCCAATAATAACCATTTCAACACCCAAAATTATTCTAATTACCCATTTAACTACCAAAATCCCAACAATTATCAAAATCCAAATCAATTTTCCAACCAACATCCTCAAAACATACCTAATTTTGGTTTTACACCAAATTTCAACCAGTCATCCTCTGTTCCAAACTTTCATCCATATTATGGATTTATGATGAGATATCCATCTCAAACACCCCCGTTTAATGGTTATATGCCAATGAAGAATGAAAATTTTCCCAATGTTGGTGCATCTCAATTTCCTGAATTTTCAACACAAATAACTCCTGGTGGCATGGCAGTTGCTAATGAAGTCACTCCAGAACCAGAAGATTCAACTCCTAAGAGCAAGAAAAGTAAGGAACCAGCATGGAACACTCAACAAAATTTGGTGCTAATTAGTGCGTGGATTAAATATGGAACAAGCAGTGTTGTCGAGAGAAACCAGAGAGGTGAAACATGTTGGGGTAAAATTGCTCAGTATTGTAATGAGTATTGCTCATTCGATTCTCCCCGCGATCTAGTTGCATGCCGAAACCGTTTTAATTATATGAGCAAATCAATAAATAAATGGATTGGTACTTATGAAAGCGCTAAGCGTTGGCAAGGAAGCAGTTGGTCGGAAGATGATGTTTTGACAAAAGTGCAGGAATTATTTGCATGTTCAATTTACTTTAAAGGAAGAATGGTACGCTCTCCGTGATCAATCACGTTATGGTAGTCAAATGGGAGGAAATGTTGGGTTAGGAAGTAGTGGATCTAAGAGATCTCACGAGGACTTTGTAAGATCTAGTGCTCGTCCAATGGGTAGGGAGGCAGCGAAAAAAAAAGTAAAAAGAAAAGCAAGGACGCTACCTTGGAGGAGGTGGAAAAGGAGTGGATTGAATTCAAAGAAATCAAGGTGCAAGAGATTGAACAATTGAAAGAGTTCACTTTGGTGCAACAGGAGAAAAACAGATTGAAGAAAATGAAACTGTATGTAAAGTTAAGTTTCGAAGAGCATCTCGATCACCGAAAAAAAGAGCTGTTGGAAAACTTGGAGCGTGAGCTGTTTGGAAATTAATTTCAAGCAAATATTTGTTTGTATTCGGTCAAAATTGTCAGTGTTGTCTAGTCCTCAGTGATTGCTTTATTATCCCCATTGATAGTCCCCAGTGTTGTATAGTCCCTCGTGACTTATTTAACATACAATTTGCTTTAATAATTATGCCCACTGTGTGCCCATTATTTCCCATACTATTTGCTTTAATAATTATCCCCACTGTGTGTCCATTATTTCACATACAATTTGCTTTAATAATTATCTCCACTGTTTGCTTTAATACAATACAATAACTTATTTCAAATCCGTCAATGTCCATCACACAATGTACTTATATATAAGGACTCATATCTACTTCCAATTTCACAAATCTCATTCATATCTACTTCCAATATCACAAAAAACTATTCAATCTACTTCCAAAAAAACTATCAATGGACCATTTTGATATCGAAGCCTACTTCCAAAAACGTGATATTGAAGACACTTATATCGTCAACCGATTTATTCAGCATCGAAAAAAAATTAGAGGAAGGTGGTGCATCTCGTACTAGAAAATATTTCAATAGAGATCATGCAGCGGCAAACCAAAGACTAATTGATGACTACTTTGCCAATGAGCCTACATATGACGATGCAATGTTTCGTCGTCGGTACCGGATGCAAAAACACGTTTTTCTTCAAATCGTTGGAGACCTTTCAAGTAGTGATAACTACTTCACCCATCGAGTTGATGCAGCCAATAAAGGAGGTATATCACCGTTAGCAAAATGTACCACAGCAATGCGAATGTTAGCATATGGTGTGGCAGCAGATGCAGTCGATGAATACATCAAAATAGGAAGTAGTACATCATTGGAGTGCTTACTTAGATTCTGCAAAGGAATCATACGATTGTATGATCAAGTGTACTTGAGAGAAGAATACTACATGTTAGTGAAATGCGGGGGTTCTCAGGGATGATCGGGAGTATTGACTGCATGCACTAGGAGTGGAAAAATTGTCCTAAAGCAGGAGAAGGTCAATTTACCAAGGGGGATAAGGGAACCACCACAGTTATTCTTGAAGCAGTTGCATCTCATGATCTATGGATCTGACATGCCTTTTTTGGATGTCCGGGAACGTTGAACGATATAAACGTTCTAGACCGATCACCAGTGTTTGATGATGTTGAACAGGGAAAGGCTCCAAGGTGAATTACTTTGTGAATCAACGTCCCTATAATATGACATACTATCTAGCTGATGGTATCTACCCTTCTTATCCAACTTTCGTCAAATCAATTAGACTTCCTCAAAGTGAACCCGATATGTTATTTGCAAAACATCAGGAGGGATGTCGGAAGGACATCGAACATGCTTTTGGAGTGCTTCAAGCTCGATTTAAAATCATCCGTGAACCAGCTCGCTTGTGGGACATAGCCGATTTGGGTATCATCATGAGGTCATGCATCATATTACATAATATGATTATTGAGGATGAACGAGATACATATGCTCAACGTTGGACCGATTTTGAGCAACCTGGGGGAAGTGGATCTAGTACACCGCAACCATACTCGACCGAGGTGTTACCAGCTTTTGCAAATCATGTGCGTGC
>Ga0315915_1001216_pt1 | contig 30598 bp, 18 predicted proteins | sample MpolbnodulesMG_FD_207738 | JGI IMG/M metagenome (GOLD analysis project Ga0315915, IMG submission 207738) | Medicago polymorpha root nodule microbial communities from Los Angeles, California, United States - branched nodules | ecosystem: Host-associated > Plants > Roots > Nodule | place: USA... | reverse complement strand
TGTCTTCAGAAGCTTCACTTCAGAAGCTTTACTTCAGACGCACCACTTCAGGAGCTCCACTTCAGACGCTCCACTTCAGAAGCTCCACTTCAGACGCTCTACTTCAGAAGCATTCTTCAGAGGTGCTACTTCAGAAGCATTCTTCAGAAGCGCTCTTCAGTTATTGATTACTTATTCTAATACAATTGAGGTAGTGACCGACTGAAATATTGTTGTCTATTCAACAAAAATAAGGGAAAACAAAAAAAAATTGAATGGCAAGGGTTAATATATTAATTGTTAAATTAGAGTTTATTCTTTTAAACCTCAAATTTCTTGACTCTTAATTCAAATTAGTTGAGAAGATAAAACAAATATAAGTTGAATTTAAAGGCACTATTGTTTAAAACAAGTAATACCATAATATTCTATACAAATTTAAGTGTAAAAATTCTTTGGAGCATATGAAAGAGCCGAACTACCAAACTATGGGATACTACAAACACCTCTCCCACCACCATAGTCACTCGTGCAAAGGATACTCTCAATAAAAGGAGTGTATATAAAGAACATGAGCACCGGTACGAGACGAAGATTTCGAGCACACTTGAACTAAGCCACCACTGCATGATAAGTGTAATGTTGATGCCGCTTTGTTCAACAATAATTCTATTATGGGACAAGATATGTGTTTTCGAGACTCTATGGGTCAATTTTTGTTGGGCAAATCAGATTGTTCTCCTTCCTCTACCACCATTCTGAAAGCTGAAACTCTAAACTTCCTGTAAGCTCTCAAAGTGGCAATTTCGAATGGAATGCATTTTGTTCTTTTTGAAACAAATTCTAAGATTTTATCTGTCACACTTGCCACCAACAACTCTCCTATTAATGAGTTTGATGATCTTGTATCTCAATGTAGAAGTCTCTTATTAAATAAAAATGACTTTGTAGTATCGTATGTTCGGAGGCAAGCAAATAAGGTTGCTCATAGTATTACTAGAGCATCTTTATCTTGTCTAAACCCCCATATTTTTCTTGACGTACCAACTCATTTGTACCGGTTAATCTTGAATGAAATGAATTAGCTTTACTTTTGTTAAAAAAAAATACTTTTAACATTAACTAGAATTTTAAATAGAATAAATTCTAAAGACAAAATCAATTTATTATAGAATATCCAAACATAACAAAATTAATTTTACACATCTTTTTTTTTTGTTGGTGGTCGGGGTTTGAACCTCAGACCTTATATATTTTATGCATTGTCCATATCAACTGAGTTAGACTCACGAGGACAATTTTACACATTTAAAATCAATTCCGACTTCTCCAAATAACAAAAAATTGATAGTTTTAAACCATATGAAACAATTTTCCACCCTAAAAGGCACCTCAGGTTAGAGACTCGTGTATCTCAGTGTTGCTTTGTAGACACTCTCGCTTACATTAAAGTTGACTCCAAGGCCCGTAGTCAAGAGTTCCAAAATTTTGTGATTCTTGTTAGATGCTTTTTATAAGATAATTAATTAAAGGAAAATGCTAAATAGTCATAATCTCTCTTTATAGATATATCAACATATATCATAAACGAGTGGTGTTGATTGTTTGAATTGATCCTCTAAAATTAAAAAAAATACATATCCAAATCATGTATACATATTCAAACCATGCAATTTGAGATTCTTCTTATTTCTTATTATGTAATCTACGTGAAGTCCAGAAAAGTAATTTAGATGTTGAATTTTTCATGATTTTTTGCCGACATCTTTAAGACGTTAAAAATACATCTTTTCATAATTAATCATTCTCTTGACGAAAAATTCTATTTTTTTTGTTGAAAGCCATATTTTAACGTCTCAAACATGATAAAAATAAGAAGAATATCAAACTACAATACTACAATATGTGTTGTTATTTTTATCGAATATTTTTTAGTCTTTGTGTATATTATATGATCATTGATCGAAGCAAGTTCCGCTTAAGGTCAATATTTTTATCTAGCGTTTGCTCTTGAATAGACTAGCAACAAAGATGAATATGTATAGGAGAAATATTTTGGATCATCCTCAAACTTTGTGCTCGACTGCGGCTTGGTGGAGGATCGAGATCATTTGTTCTTTTCTTGTGTTGTTTATGTCTAACTCTGGCCCTTGACATCTAGATGGTTAGACATTTCAACAACTTTTCATGGTTCTTTACTTGATCATTGTATTAAGTTTGGAGGTCTTCGGGGGTTTTCCAACAAGTCCCGCTTGACTTTTAACATAATTTGGATATTGATACTTTGTATTATTTGAAAGGATCGCAATAGAAGGTTTTTTCATAATAAGACGAAACAATTGATCTCTTTATTAGAAAAGGTAAATCTCCAAGTTTATTGGTGGTTAAAATCGTATTATGTTCTATTCGATTTTGAGTACACGACTTGGAGGATGAGTCATTTGTTATGTTTTTAGATTGTATCATAATTTTTGTATTTTTTAGCTATCTTGTGGTAGCTTGACATCTTTATTGTAAATATCTGGATCTTTTAGCTTCCTTTAGTACACCTTGTATTAAATGAATTGTTGTTGGTTTTTTAATATATTTGCTTAGCCTTTTGAAGAAAAAAAAATGATCATTATCCTTTTTTTTTTTTTACAATTTAAGTTATACCAACAAAAATCACTCTCATTTTTCTGCACTCTCAAAAATCACACTGACCGTGTCTCCCTCCAACTCCAAGTCCACATATCACTCTCATTTTTCTGCACAAAACCAATACCCAACAAAAATTGCAATTAATTAATGTATACACATTGAAGTAAAATTACAATTATTTAAATTGATCATCCTTTAAAAAAAATTATTTAAATTGATCAATATATGGTGATATCATTTACATATTTAAGCATAAAGCATTATGTGTTTGATCATAGCGCAAGTCACCGTTCATAGTAACTTATTCCGTCAAGAACAAAGTTATTCTTATTCTTACACTTAATTTTACCTACTATAAGGAGTGTTACAAAGTAACATCGATTATACAAGTTTTTTTTTCTTCATATTAAATTCAAAGCAATGTGTATATATGAATATAAATATAACATATATGGTAGTCACAATCGTGGTAATCAACGTATCAACAATTACATTTTGAATGGACACTGCAACTAAAGTTTAATGCAGATTTTTTATGTCAATAATGTGATGGCGACTACAAATAATTAATCGTTTTGCTAAGTGTTTTTTGTTTTTGACCGGGTTTTGCTAAGTGGTTGGTGAGCATAATAGTTCTCCACGATAAAGATACATTCCAATGGATCAAAACTTTTCCAAACCCAATAAGATGACACACTCTGCCTCCCAAAGAAAATAAAGGAGAGAACATGTTGCTCAAAAAACATATACGTAATTAACTTAAAAATAGGAATAAAAAATACCGATGGAAAATACTTAAAGAATTATTTTTTGAAAAAAAAACTTTAAATTAAATTTGATATTTTTATATGGACTGAAAATTTATTTAACCCTTGATTTATTATGCAATTTTAAGTAAATTACAAATTCATAAAAAAGATTTGTGGTGCTCATCACAACATTATCTATTAATTCCCTCAATCATGTAATGCTTTTCTTTAAGATTTCCCTTGTTTCATCAACCCTTTTCCCTTAATAAACAGACGATTATACTAGACATGATGAAACATTCCAACGTGGATCAAAAAACGGTCTTTTTACAAGTGTTTGCTTATGACCTAATTATGCCAATACAATTATTGTATGTTTATTGTTTGATCATGAAAGAGTAAATTCATGTATGCATTTGTAGTTTTTGTGTTGAAAGTTTGTATAAACTTATGGAAAATTCTAACAAGTGTGGACATTGTTTAAAGAATCAAAAGATGTAACTATAGTATATAAAATTTTGTATTATTTTTTTAAAGAAGCAACTCAATACATTTCATTATTATAATTTTTTTGACAAAATTCATTTCATTAATTAAAATGGACCAAATACATGACAATAGATCACTATAAAGGTGGGAGCTAGCATAGTCTATGTTGAATTGATGAAGCCATAGAAAAGGAAATATGTTGATAAACTAAATAAGATATAAAAAAGAGACTTGGATTTCAAAGTCTATATGATCTATCAAATCAAATACACACACAAATTCCTTTACATGATCTATCAAATATTGACAGAGAAACCAACAAAACTAAAACTCCCAGCCTTCTTAACAAAAAAGAGAGAGGGTTGAGATCATTAAGGGGAGAGCATATGCTATAGGTGCTTTTGTTTAGTTTTGTAGGGTAATTCTTTTGCCCCCTCCTCCCATGTACCTATACTAGTCTTAGTGTTAGGGGTACTAGTATTGGTGTTTGAATGAAAGAAGAGGCAAACTGCAGAGCAATCATCAGGCTTAGAGTTTGGAACCTTAGTCTTCCATGCTTGAACAGCTGCCTCAACAACTAGTTTAGCAGCCGAAGATCGTGGAGCAGATGCCACAATGGTCACAACTTGATTGTTGGACAAAACATCCCAAACCCCATCTGTGGCTAAAACAACAAACTGATCATGGTCGGTGATGCGGTGGTAAGAGACTTCAGGAACAGATATGAGTCCTGAGTCCTTGAGGACAAAGTCGCCAAAAGCTCGTGACATAGCTAGGCCAGGTGAATCAACATTGGGCAGCCAAAGTCGAGCAACTGCTGAATCGTTGTCTAGAGCAAACACCCTTCCTTTACAAATCCTTATCCTCTCTGCTTCCCCTAATTAACACACAAGCACAATAAACATGAATAAGATTATACTCCCTCCCTCTGATCATATATATATAGAAAACATTGTGTTTACAAAAATTGATGTATATAGATAAAAGTTTAAATCAAATACATTAATTTTTGTTGACGCAACTTTTTCTTATATATAGAACCTGAATGTAGTACTATGTATGCAACAAAGAAATTATATTATACTTGGAAGATTTGGCTTGAGGTCAGTTGTCAACTGAAGAGCAATAAGAGAACCATTTGGATCTAGGGTACCTAAAACAGCTCTCGAGTCTCCAACATTTGCAGTAACTAGTTCGTCACCCTGAAACAAGAAGAATGAATGAGGAATGCACAAAGAAGTATTTTTTTCTCTCTTTCTATAAGATGAAAAGAAATGAAATAGCGTACATGCCTTCTTGAGCAAGGTAACAGCGGTAGTCCCACTGCCATAAGATTCCATGAAATATTGTAATCTGAGCTCGTTGTCCATAAACTTAGACGCTTTCAAAAATGATTCTCTCAATATCCCGAAATGGTTATTATTATTATTTTTATTATAATTATTATTTTCATAATCATCACGAAGACATGAATTCCATTCTTCCATTAGCTTTAAAGGGAAAGAATTTCTGACTTTCTTGGCGACCACATGTCCAAAAGGTCCATGTCCATCAAATACACCACAAAATACGACGTCCTCCATGGTACCAAAGTTCTGAAAAATTTATACATTTATTATTTGATTGAATGATATATCACATCAAAGATTGAAGAATGAAGAGAAATAATACCTCCCAAAGAAGCATTGCATCCTGGTTGATGCCTTTTCTGCCTTGCTTGCAACACAAGGAAGCAACATGAGATGAACCATTCAAGAATATTCTTCCAGGAACTCTGTGCAATCCCATTTCTGCGCCCGAATCACGTTTATGTGTATAGGATGAAAATGAAGGAGATTCATAATAATAATTTGTATCAGTAGGAGCTAAAGAAGCTCCTGAAATGCACAATCCCATCGATCCCGACACACAATGAACACAACAATAACACACAACTCAATTCAAATTCAATGACTTTTTTTCATATAGATAATGATTTTTTTAAAGATTTTCATACGGATAATGATAAGATATAATATTTTCCATAAATAGTAACAACAATAACCGTCTAACAAGAATAGCAAAAAAATTCAACTGAATATATGATATGGATATATTTTTAATTTGATAAGAAGTTAAGGATATGTGATTGCACAAGTGGCACTTCGCATACATTACATCACACCAAACAAAGAGATAAAGAAAGGAATTCGTCAAAAACTTCCAGTTGTTTTTGTTTATAACCTATGGTTAATTGATAGGTAGATAGATAATCTGATCCATTCCAATTCACCCTCTTATCTCTCACATTCACACCTAACTACCTATAATTACGCCAAATCCAATTATCTCTCTAAATAATGCTAATATATGATAAGCATTCACGATATATGATACATACACTTTAAGCCAATAACAAATTTCTGTTAATAAAAGAGGATATCACACATATTTAATTTATAAGCTAAATGTGGCAGTCTTATCCCAAACTTGCGAAAATAACGTTGATAAAAGGAAAAATTTGGTGAATATAATTTTTTTATTCATACAAGATATATCATACAACTTTTTTTTTTTTAACAAGAATATATCATACAAATTTAAACTTACTTGTAAAGAGCATCGGACTAAAATTTAACAAATTCTAGTTACAAGAAATATACCATAATTTCAAAAAAAGAAATATACCATGAACTGATGAAACCCCATGTCGTGCTTATAGTTTATCATTAACAAGAAACGTATTGATACAAAGGGGTATTTCAAAATAAATATTGGCACTAGCTAATAAAACGATCTCGCTTGATCACCGAATTCCGCAACATCAAACCTGTTGTATTAGAATCAACCACGAAATCAAATCGGAAAATGTTAATTGGATGGTGAAAATCTCGCTACAAGGTGTTAACTTAATATAACCCTCAAGGCAATTTTCTTCATGCGTAAATTGGGCATAATCCTAAATTTTTATGGCGAAGTATTTGCAATGCTTGAACTGTGACTAATGTAGGGTCAAGATGGAGGGTAGGTGATAACTCTTCTCTTAATTTGTGGAGTGAGCCTTGGCTAAAAGGTGGATGTCGTGTAAATCTTCCCATGATATTCCACTGGTGTTACAAACATGTTGAATATCTTTTGTGGTGTCTCAGGTTCAATCCCGAAATCTTTCATTTTTTTTTTTGTTAGGATTGTGTTTTACTAAGAAGCAAATAGATATAGTAGCTCAAGTGTCCGAATTACTAACATTCCCGGAGAAATGTAGTAGTTATGTTTTCTTCAAAAAGAAATTTAAATATTGTGCAAGCGCAAATAACTTGCATTTCAAAAAGCTTGAACCTTTTTTATTCAAAAAAAAAAAAGCCTGAACCTTTCAAAAAAAAACTTGAAGGTAAATTTCAAATAAACTTATAATAATCATATCATTATAACCAGATTTTAAAAGACCCCACTTTAATATTTCCTTTAGACTTTTTTTTGTAAAAAATAAGATCCTTCAAACCTAGCCTAGACATTCATTCAACCAGACCTGATAATTGATGGCAGCAGTCATTTGGAATTTTGGTCCTAGTTATGGCTTATTGTGAACAATAATTTTAGAAGACAGTCAATACTCTATAGAGTCCTAAAATGCCGCGGACCACACGAGAACAACAACTATTAAATCTTATCCCACTAAGTCTGGTCGGCTACACTGATCAACCAACACCATAATGTTCTATCATATACCATATTTCTAGACAACTTATGAGTCTTTCGACCTTTTATAATAGCTTCTCTTATAGTTTTTCCGGACCTTCATCTGCCTCTAGCAATTTGCAAGTTTTCTCTCTACATGCACAAATCACCTAAGTCCACTTTACACCATCTTTTCTACTATAAATGTTACCCCAACTCTCTAATGTTGTCATTTATAATCTCACCCCGTTTGATCTTACCACAAATCCAACCAGAACTTTCTAAAATATGGATTTAATTGAATTTCACATTATTATCGGCTATCCCAATGGTACCACCTTCCTATAAAAATCATTAAATATTTCATTGAAGGAAATAAATCTAGAATCATATGTTTGGACGGAAAATGGATTTTTAGGGATTAGTCGAGAAATTACCTACGTAAATACAAGGAACTCAATGATTGAATGAGCTCCGGTGTTAAAGAATAAATGTTGAAATGCTAGAGTTTTCATAGAATAGAAGATAAGTTTGGGAAATACAAGTTACCTTAATTCAAGAAATTGGCCTAGCTATATAGATGAGACAGTTACAAAGTGATCAATTGAAATACTCTAGATCCTCACCAGTCACAAATGACACATCAAAACAAATAACAAACTAAAATTAAAAACATGTTGATAGATCACATTGAGTTACTTACCATTCTATTAGGGAAATGAAACTATAAAATAAAGCAAAGTTATCTTCTTAAATAACCGGGTAAATTCCCATACCATATATATAGTATCATAGTGTTGAGAGAGGTGAAGAAGAAATAAAGAATGGTGATAGTGAAAAAGGCAGAATAGCTGCAGGAGCCTGCAAAATGTACATACCATAAAAAACCTGGTAATGACATTCATTTCAATGTTTATTTAATAAGAAATAACTTCTCTTTGAGAGAAAAAAAATAATGGTCCTTTTATGAGTGAAACTGTAGTTAGAGTCTGACTGCTATACAAAGCCCGTCATAGCTCAGTTGCGCATCAAGGCCCTCAGACTCCAATAATTTTGTAAGGTAGTCATTCACTTCTTCATGATCCATCAGATGCATCATACCTTCAAATTGCCAACAAAGAGACATTGAAAATTACTCTTTTGAAACATTTTCATTGATGAAATATGTAATTATGGTTTTAAATAAAGGTTCAGAACTGCAACTGGCTGCGGTATAATGGTTTTCATGTAAGTGAAACTGCAACGCGACTGCGATTGATGCAGCATCGGGTGCATTTGATCGCAATTCTCCACATCAAAGATTGGGAGATTGCAACACGACCACAATAGTTACCACGTGTGTATGTAATAGTGACTGCCCCAATTTTTTTTAGTTACTACCTATGAACTTTGGGAGATATTCTATCATAATGCCTAAATATTTGATCAATGAACTTAAGTAGACTGTTGAATAAAGAAAATCAAGGCATGAAGCTGGGGGAAGATTATGCTGACATGGAAGTTGAAGCTGAACATACCAGTAAAAAGTGTCCTTTTGGGTTGAATTTTTCTTACTTCCTCTAAGGCCTGAAAAGGAAGATCAGAATAAACATATTCTCCAAGATAAAAAAAATCAACAAATGTGAAAGGAAGATCAGAATTACCCTTGGAAGTCCAAAATGTGTAGCTGAAGAGCGATCAGGCCTCAAAGCATCCTGTCGAAAGTAGACACGTTATGAGCCAAAGAGAAATACTATGCCATAGTTCTAGTTTTTTAATGTGAAAATGAGGCTAGTTTATGGAAAGATATAGAAGGTAGGAGGGGGAGCTGAGTCACCATGATTAGAAGTTCACAGTCCTTCAAAAGTGGATAAGTTTCTTCAGGAATTTCACTGACATCACTGCAAAATTAGACTCAAGATCAACTCATGTATGTATTGACAAAAAATCTGGACTGAATTATAATTGAGCAAAAACTTTTCCACTTGGTGAGAAACATCACCTTATGTAACATATATTACCAAAACGGAAACCAAGGGACCGATAACCTTGGCCATGCCACACTGGTAGTGGAGTAAACTGAAGTACAATCATAAAAAGAACAAGAAATTAGAGCCAAGCCCATGCACAAGAATTTCATGGTCAGAAATTACGAGTTTAATAGGCAGAGAATATCAGTGTAAATTAGTTTTACACGGATCTCCAATGGGAATGTTTCACTTTTTCAGGTCATAAGATTAAGTTTAAAATGCAGTTAAAAAAGTGGACTGATGTAGCAAAATAGTGTAAGCTAGTTAGTAGTTTTGCACTAACAATTAAAATCCTTTAAATACATCAATTGGTTGTGCAATAAATGAGAAAATAAATTGAGTGAACATAAAAAAGTAGTGAAACACCCTCGATCATTTCATTCTATTATAATTGTTAATAATGCCGACCTTCAATCCGTGTACAAAAAACGGTTCTTCAGATATGCTATTGAATTGCAACGCTGAGACTGCAGCACCAGGTATGATTACACTTGTATCAACTAAATAATAATGGGTCTTCTTCATCACCTGCAGATTTCAGTAATGAACACATGAGCGAATTCAAGAAAAACATATATCAGCAATTGTGCACTGAAATAATAAATGGTTCATGAGTCAGGTGATCCTCACAAGCTTTAAATCATTTTATACTTCCAGGGTAAAGCAGCAGGTGCTATTAACAGAAAATCCAAATACATAGGACAAGGGAAAGTAAATATTTTTTTGAAAAGGAAGGGAAAGTAAATATTAAAAACATGTAACGATTAAACGTCAAGAAATCTGTTAGGCGGGATGTCACCACCCCTACTGAAAGGGTTGTAAGCGCCTACTATAGGAAGAAGTTCACCAATTGTTAGGATTTAAGCCCATGAAAAGAGACAAATCCAAAAGATTGGTCCATTAAGTGGAAAAGCCTCATTGCTTAATATCACACTTTATCTACGCAATAAGGGTCTCCTAACAAAATCAAGCTTATTATACTTCACCCGGAAAGTTATAATATTCGAGAAGGAAAATATATCCCTGAAAATGATCTTAAATGTATAGTAAATTATTAAGAGACAAGCATAACTATAATGCAAGATGGACAGCATCCCTCCCTGAATTTCAAAAGCTATCATAGTGAAAAAATTGTTCCATCACACAAATTATAATATAGAACCTTTGGATCAAGATATTATACAGGAATTTTCTAATAAACAACTCTCTAGTCTTCATATTATATCAGAAGAGAAAGACTTGATCCTTCTCAATTTTTAACTACAAATCATCATATACATCTTTTAAATGTTGAGGCAGATGCAGATATTAACTGGTGTTAACTGTTAAGTAGCATATATAAACACATACTTCAATAATATCAGCTCTGTGCCTTCCTCGGGTAATCCCAGTGAAGGCATAAACACCATTTAAACATGTCGACATACATACAACATAAAATTCTAATAGTATCGCAAATTCTGATGAAAATCATTGATTTCTTTAATACAGTGATATGTGGGAGTCCCTTACAGTTTCCACATTTGATTTTAATAATAGCAATGTGTCCTAGTCTCCTAGACATGTATAGGCAACAAGCAGAAGAAGAAAATAAAATTGAAAGCTTTAATTTCAAAAGGAAAGAACAGGGGAGAGGACCTCAAAGTCACGCTTGGCTACATAAATTGGAATGGAGGGCTGAACATTGTTAGTCCAGTCTCTAAGATCATCAAGACCTGGGGAGAAGAGAGAAGCTTGCTTAGTCTATATGTTTAGTTAGATTTCTTATTATTTACTTCAGTCAAGAATTGTATTTTTCATATTGCTATGAATTATCCAAAGAGTATTAGAAAGTATTAACATCAGAGACCTCCAATTGCATCAGCGTGAGAATGAGTAATAATAACTGCATCAAGTGTTCTTATCCTGACAGAAATACAACTAGTTAAAGAGATATTAAAAAAAGCAAAGTAGAAAAATACAACAAGAAAACCAGCAAGAATGCCATCTACATCATAAGCTCTAGGCTCATCAAGAGATATTCAAGAAATGCCATTGATGTACAAACTCTTGAGACTTTTGTCTCTTCAGTTGATAAGAATCAAAATGGATTCCACATATTTGATAATCACAATTATAATACTTGCACAAAGCCTCAGGCTTAACTCATACACTATGGACAACACCCTGGTGCCACTACAACTTTTTATGAACCGTTCTAATGGTGCATATATCTCAAATTGGTTGTGCAGGTATCTATTCTGTTTTGGAATGTCCTGCTCAAATGTTCCATTCTACATGCAGTTCCTAACCTTTAATTTAAGTCGTAGAGTACTTTTTCTAAAAGCAATATGGAAAATAGGAGAAGCTACCTCAAATAACAATATCGAGAACAGAAAAAACAATTGAACAGGTAAACTAACCCAAATTCGGGGAACCACTGAAGAGCACTGTGATAGAAAAATCTGCAACAATGAAAATTTGTTATCAGCAGTCAGCCCCCAAATGAAGCAAACACATGAGGGACAATAATATTTGTGTTTTCCTCGAAACTGGCCTTGAATTAAATTTCTCAGTTTTAAAAACTTCAATATATCCATACTGTGTACATGTCTATTTCCTAACACGCTGTATATTATAGAGTTATAGTCAAGATAGGCTAGGCGAGCTTTATTTTGTAAGAGGACTGGTGCTGTTTCAGCACACAGTCCTAACTGCTAACCAACTGTGCAGTAAACAAACTGATTTAGAGATTACTCTTTGCATAAACACCAATCTCATTGTAATGTGTATCTAACTTTCATATCCTGAAATACAAGAACAGGGAGAACTCACTTTCCCTGGTTTTCTCTCCTTTTCTGCTATGAATTATTCACTACTCTAGGTTTCTATGATATATCATATCCTGACCAGGCAACCTAGTCTTATATCCATCCATACAATATCTTCACTAAATTAAGCCGTTGAAAGTTTTTCTAATGCATAAACTGCAATAACAAACAGTGAAAAAATCATTCACTTGTAAATGAATCAACTTCAAGCTTCTTCAGCATATAACATGAATTATACAAGCAAAATATTCCAGGAAGACCACAATTGCTATCTATTAACTTGTCAACATTCCATTAGTGTTTTCATGAGTCCATAAAAAGAAAAGAAACTGTAATTTTGGGAAAACCTAAAACATCAAGAAATCACAAACTTGGACTGAAATCAAAATAAAAGGAAAAAAATGTTCATCCTAATTCATAACCTAGCATAATTGCAAAACATGTTACACACGGAAATTTGAAAGTTGAAACATACTTTCCAGCATCTATAAGAATATTGTGTGTTCCTGTGGCATTCGCGTGGCGAATGAGTATGCTTGTGTTAAGTCTCCTATTCTTATCACCCGGTTTAGCAGCTTTTATACAAACCTACAATAACCATAAAAAAAGGCAAAAATAATTCTCTTAACAAACATTCTTCAATAGAAATTCTAAACCAAACACCGACAGAAACACGATACAGACACATAAACAACAACAACCAAGCTTTATCCCACTAAGTGGGGTTGACTACATGGATCGAAGGATGCCATAAAGGTGTATCATAAATCTCTAGATCTTTCTAAATAGTTTTTCTAGGTATTCCTCTGTCTTGAGTGATTTGACTACTCTCCTTACTGAAAAATCTACTGGTCTTCTCACTACATGCTCAAACCATCTAGGGCTAGTTTGTATCATTTCAACTACATTTGCTACCCCAACTCTCTCTCTCTCTGATGCTATAATTTCTAATCTTATCTCATCTAATATTACCACACATCCAGCGCAATATCCTCATCTCTGCAACACTTACTTTATTTTCGTGTTGGTTCTTTACAACCCAACATTGTCCTCCATACAACATCTCTTAACAAACATTTTTCAATATAAATCCTAAATGAAGAACTGACATTGACACTAACATGTAGGCACTGATAAGTTTATCAATATTGTTTCGGTATATAAAATTGAATTGGATAGTAAAATTATGATAAGGTTGATATTATGAATGTACCGGACATTTAGTAGAAGGATTAGTCAAGCAGCTAACTCTCGGAATTCCTTCACTAGTTCCAGTTCCAATGAATATAACTTGAGATTGATCAACAGGTAATTCAACATCACCAATTCCATTGGAAGAAACTGCAACAAAAATCAAATTCTAATAATCAAAATTCATTTATAATAAGGAATGAAGAAGTAGCTAGAGAGAGAGAGAGAAGTTACGAGAGTGGATGGGAGAGAGAGGAAAAGAGATGGAAGAAGGACGCAAACGGCGTGAGCGATGATGAACAAGAGAAGTAAGGGAAGAAGGAAGAAGACGAATAGAGTTAACCACCATTGTGTTGTGTTTACGGTCACAAATCACCAAAATTATTACAACTCCACTCGAAAATCTTCGCTCTCCTCCCGAGTCTCCGGGAAAATAGTTTTGATAAGTTGAATCACACTAGGAGGTAACATACATTCCATTCAATGTATCTAAGAGTTGTTTTTTTACTTTTATAAATATGATCGGAGGGAATATAACTTTTATATACTATGTTTCCTTGAAAAACCCTTGTATCTTATCTTTTTTCTCAATTTATTTACAGGTGTTGTCTTAATTAAAATATATTAATTAATTTTTTTGTCATTTCAAATTTATCAATTGATTTAGCTGCTAATTTTATGAAGTACTAAAAATTCAATTTGTTAACGGATCTGCTATCAACTATATCCACTATTAGTTAATTGGGTTAAATATGTTTTTGGTCCTATAAAATTGGAAACTTCTAAGTTTAGCTCTTACTTAATTTTAATAGTTTTTTTAGTCTCTATAAAAAAAATATTTATAATTTTAGTCCCTGATAAAAGAAAGTTTGTTTAATTATCCTTAAACTCTTAAATTTTTGAACGATTTTTTTGAGACAAGTTTAGAACACTATGAAAAGTTCATTTACTAAAATTTAGAATTCTCTAACATGAAACGAATTAAATATGAATTTTTTAAAACGACAAAAGTAAAAGATAAAAAGTAACAAAATTTGGATGTAGAAATCAAATTTTGCGATAAATTTTTCAGAGGAACTTTTAGTAATGTTCTAAACATGTCTGAAAAAATTTGTTCAAAACTTTAAGAGTTTAAGCATAAATTAAACAAATTTGAATTTAGTATGGACTAATACTTAGTGCAGAAAAAAAAATTAAGACTAAAAGAACTATTAAAATTAAGTAAGGACTAAAATTAAAAGGTCTCAATTTTATAAGGACTAGAAACATATTTAACCCTAGTTAATTTATCAATAATCCACTAGTATTTCATAAGTGCTTTTGTTGTTAGGCTTAAATGCTCAATTGGTCCCTTAACTTGATTTCAAGTATCGATTTGGTCTCATAAGTAATAAAAGGTCTGTTTAGATCCCTTAATTTTATTTAAATTAACGGTTTGGTCCTTTCTGTTGATTTAATTCAAAAAAACGTTAAATTTTGGTCCCTTAACTTATTTAATTAGTATTAGTTTGATCCCTTAACTTATTAAATTAGTATTAGTTTGGTCCCTAAACTTAACGTTTTTTTTTAATTAAATTAATAGAAGGGACCGACCCGATACTTTAAATAAAGTTAAGGGACCTAAATGGACCATTTATTACTTATGGGACCAAACATACTTGAAATCAAGTTAAGGGACCAATTGAGCATTTAAGCCTTGTTGTTAATTATGTATAAAGTTAAGAGAAATGATATTTTGACATCAAAAGTTTAATATCAAATACAACAATCCTTTAATTTTTTTGTTTTTTTTTTTAAGGAAACGTATAAATTATAGATGGCAAAAAAGTAAAACGGAGATATGAAGCACGGACACACACACATACACCATCATGCCGACACGGATAATAATTTAAGAAAATGATATAATTTAGTGTAATCATAGGTGTCGTTTCGGTATCGGACACCACGCGTGTCCGACACATGACATGCCTAATCTGATTAGTGTTCGTGCTTCATAGGGAGATTGAGATAAATATAAGGGTCTTGTTAACGAGTGCCCCCGGGGCACTCCTTAAGCAATCCGAAATAAGAAATTATTTATTAAGAAAGTCAAATATTTCAATTTCCAATGCATTGATTACACAAATTTTCACAAAAACTTACTATTTAAAACCCTTAAAGAGTGCCCCGGAGGCACTCGATAACATTTTCCTAAATATAAAGCCTAAAAAATATTATTTTCAACTTAAAACTTTCTTTCACCATGAACCAAAAATAAAACATGGTCCAACCCAACTTCCGATGACATCCGAAATGGAAATCCAGGACCCATTTTTATCTCATGGTTCAATTTTGGTGACAAAATTATTTATTTTCTTGTTATTTTTGCTATTTAGGGAAAGAGAAAAAGAGCAAAAAAAAGTTTATTCATTTTTCTTTTTAATCTGAGAATGACCACAAAATTACAGTCAAAATACAAATCTATGTAATGTATTTAAATTTTATTTTTTTGAACAAAATAAAAAATGAAATATAATAGAAACCCAAGCGAATTCTCTGGAACAAGGTGTGCTTGAGAATGCTCAAAAGTACACAATTACAAGACCAAAGTTACAGAAAAAGACAGGTTAGTCAATGCCCAAACAAACAAAAAGGCTCGACCATCACATATGAAAATTAGACCGAATAGTAAAATTAAACGTCTTCATCCACTAAAAGGAATGTAATTTGACTTTCTCGACCAATTGATGGATGGTACTCTCTTTGTTTTTAAAGACCCGGCTATTCCTTTCTCGACCAATTGATGTATTTAAATTTCTATTTCATTATATCTTGTTTTATTACTACAATTATTCACACATGAGGAGAATATATCCAAATCATTTCCCATTCAAACCATACCAAGCAATAATGCTTGTTTATATCATCATAAGGACCCAAATGTTGGGTCAACCTTCACCTCAGCAATGCATAAGCCAAACCTTCTGTGCAAAGTATCCTTCAAAATCTAACACAAAAACATGAAGAAGAAAAATTCAAATAGGGCAAAACTGATTCAGAAATTACTTGGAGTTCAAGTTTATAACCAAGCACCCCAAGAAAATGTTAAATGTAGAACCAATAGTTTCATTAGTATTGTCGACCCAAAAATGTTATCATGGTGACTCTTTCGATACGAGCAGAAATAGATGCATGTATAATTATTTACATCCACAGGCACGGCATAAAAGTACTGTACAAATACTTAATGATCTGTAAAACAATGGATACCAAATACTAATCATCTTCCACTGCTCTAAGGAAAATAGAAAACATTAATCTTGCAATTTAAAATTTGAGTCTTGTGCACAGTGATGCAAGTATTTTGGGGGGTCAAAATATATCTTTCACAGTTATACAATTTCTATGTGAGTAAAATTGAAACGTAGACTCTTCTATAAAAAATTCCAAACAGTTTTTTCATAAAAGTACATTCTTCAATTAAAGTGTGTTTATGGAAAACTTGCTAAAATAGTTTTTGCAACTCATTTGATCAATTACTAAAGTCCAGGATCAATTATTTCATGCTCAATTTTGAAAATAGCTTCTATTTGAAGTAGAAATCAATGACCATACTCCCATAATTGGTTATTCTGTTCTAAATTGATTACCAGATTTCAGAAGAACCAAATAATCAATTATATCCTTAGGGTAGTCGATTGTTAAGCTTCTAGACTTGAATATTTTTTTTACAAGTTCAAGATAATTGATTACCTGATTATACTGTGAAATAAGAACATTTCGCAAGTTCCATACTTGATTCTTTCCTAAACTATTTTGGATGTGTATATACCTAATCTAGGGTTTCTAAAACTGAGAACAAACAATGAAAACACAGGAACACAATTGAGAAATTCTAAACTCTGATTCAGCCTTCTTAGTACATGTTGAGCTATTTCATGGCATCAATTTGCATTATCTTTCACAGCAAGGGTAATTCATTCTTTTCCTGTATAGGTTTTTACAGGGTAAGGTAACCCTTAGTTAAGCATCTGCTGAGGTATCCCTTAACTTGCACTAACACTTCAATTTGAAGGCCTGTCTAATGCCCAACATGTGTCAGTGTCTAACACCGACACATATGGTTAAATTCAAATATATCACTTCAAAATTCAAATTATAAGCAGTGTCATGTCCGTGTTTGTGCTTCATAGGATATCCCTATCTGTTGGGAAAGGTTGAGGTATCCTTTAGTCTTGTATAAGGTGAGACATTGCTGTGGGATGAATATTTTAGGAAGAGGTACACATTATAAATTTTACAAACGTCTATATCAGAAGGAATTTTCGAGTAACAAGATTGGGACAAATCAGTTCACATATTTTCTATCTCTACTCTCTTTGTTTTAATAATTTATCTGTTATTTTTGTATAACCTATACATCTTGTTGTGGGTATTATAAAAGGCTAAACTGCACTTTTTGCCCCCTAAGTTTCAAAATGTTGCAATTTTGGCCCCCTGTTAAAAAAAATGGAAAAAGTGACCCACCATATTTAGGGAAATACGCTCTTTTGACCCCCCTAACATAAGGGAAATATGATCTTTCGACCCCTTATCTTTTCAAAAAGTTGCAATTATGGCCCCTGTTTTGGGACACGTGGCGTCTTCTCAGCAATTTTGGGATGAAAGGGGCCAAAATTGCCATTTTTTTAATAGGGGGCCAAAATCGCCACATTTTGAAACTTAAGGGGCGAAAAATGCAGTTTAGCCATTATAAAACTAGAGTTAAAATAATTTCTAATCTTGATTCAATCACTTCGATAAAATTAATAGCTTCAATGCTCTCAATAAGCCTATCCTACACATATTTTTGAAAATTTTCAAACACAACCTGACTTTGAAGTCTATTGGGTAACATCCAAAATTCTCATGTTGGGAAAAAGTAAACACACAAATTAATATAAGATTTAGTAAAATCTTGACATCAAAATAGTCAATAGACTTGAGTATTATCCACTAATTAGAAATTTTAACCAATCATTGGACCAATTTGTTATTTTAGAATGATATGTGTTCAACTATGACACAGATAAATTATTTAAGGATGAACGGGATTAATGTATACCTTTTAAATATTCACAATCTCAAAGTCTACATGCTGAGAACAATTGCGGAAGTAGGCAGTTATATGGTCAAGTTTGCTGATGAAGATTTTATATGTTGATCCCACTCCAAAGTTCAATGACTTCCATTTACTATAAGACAAACTTTCTGGCTTTTCTAAGGCTGCAGCCCCACAAGTAACCTGAAATTGAGTATAAAATAAAAATTAGTCCATCCTAATTATAATTCTTTTGATAATTCAAAGAAGAAACACATACTCTATCACGCGCACACACACTGTGTGCGTTTACAAACACAAACAGATAAACACACTCAGAAATTTTCTCTATACCGCAACTGTACAGAAGGATAGTTTAACAGCTTCAGCCTTATGATGTCCCCGTAACATATTGATCAAACCATGTAAAGTCTCCTCTCTTTTATTTCGATGAGATTTTTCCAAAGGTTCGTGTAATTCATGAACATCAATGATCAATCCATCCAAAGAAGGAAGACTAAACTCAAAGAAGGCACAAGGTGTGGAATACAAGTAACTGAAATTGAGAAGCTGTGGTGAAGTAACTACGATCTTACATCTAAAGCGGTTGCAAATTAGACTCAAGTTACCGAGTTGAGGAGCAGATATCACAAAATCCTTAGGACTCAAATCTGACTTAAAGGACATTTCACTTAATTGCAAAATTTTCAAATTGACACAATTAGCAAATGGATCCAGACGCTCCATTCCCGTATAACATAAGGCAAAGCTATTTAGGTGCAAAGCTGTCAATGTTGTAAAACCAAAAAGTTCGGCTAAACTTGCAAATGGATTTGAAAAGTCGGCTGCAGTAGGAAACATTGAAAAATGCTCGAGGTGCAAAATGTCCAATGATTTGCAACCAAAAGGAGAAGAGACATTTGTAGGATGGCAATCTTTTAACTCGAGCCTTTTCAAGGATTGGCAAGTAAAAAGAGGCAAAGGAATTTCAATTGGTGGACAGCCAGAGGTTTTTGCCCGGAGATTAATTCTGATTTCTTCGACACCATGTAATGCTGCATATTCAATAACCTTATTCAAAAGATATTGATCTGTCGCGTAATCTACACCAAAGCGATAGTAAATAAGAACTTTGACATGAGAATTATCGCGATGAGATAGAACCCACAACACAAACTTCTTGAAATCAACCAACCGAGTGAATGATTTGCTGTTGAAGTACAGACAGGGAATTGATGTCCAAATATACCTCCACCTTTTCGATAGAACACAAGTTCGAATTGCATCTCTTGTCTCCATAAAAGACAAAATATGATGAATAAGGCAATCTGGCATGTCACCTAGCCTGTCCTGGTGTCCTGTCGCAACACAATTATACACATGTTGAGAAATCAAAGTTGTCCTTTTAGACCTCTTCATAACAGAACCAGATTCCTGAAAACTAGTTTTCGGCATTCCAGGTTCACAACACACACTGAATCGATCGAGTTGAAGCTCTCAATCACATTCCCATCAAACTACTACCCTCCAAACTAGAAACTATCCATTTAATAGCTGATTGGTTCAGCAGCAGCACTCCTCCATGTACATCTAACAACACAAAAAAGAAAAAAGAAAATTTAAGTACTACCTCCGGCTCTATATATAAGAAACAAACAACTAATTCACCAAGACAAATGAAAAGCATTTGATAGCACTAAGATCAATGAAAGTGTTAACTTATTCCAGAAATACCAATAGTACATACAGGATTAAACTCATTCAAGATTAATTTATTCAATTGCATTAGAAATGAAAATAGAATTAGTAGATAAACGGAACTTAGCAATTACTAAACTTAAAAATGGATCACTATTTCATATAATTAGGACCTAAAACGCACTAACTATTCCTTATAAAAAGAACCATGGTATATATACATTCTCATAAGAAAACTTAGTAACAGGAAGTGGGAGATATCAAGATAAGTAATTAAATGGTAGTTTATGAAGCACAGGCACAAACACGGACACCGATAATAATTTTAAAAAATAGCATAATTTGGTGTCATGTCACCGGCTGGACACACCTTTGATCAGAAGTGCCGGTGCTATTGATGCATAACAGTGAATAATTTGAGGCTCCTCCAATGATTGGTTATATCAGCACTTCATCTTATGTAAAAAAGAACACAAAGCTTGAAAACTTCTCCAAACCAATCCTCATAAACAAACAGAAACCTCAAAGAAAATTGAAACAAAGAAACCAACTCACAAATTATTGCAAAAGCAAGAAAAAGAACCAAAACCCATTAAGAAAATTTACAACAAAATCAAATTAAGATAATAAAGAACAATAAAGATGATAACTTTACTATTCCATGGTTGAAAAAGTCACAACCCAACAAATAAAAATTTTAAAATATGAAGAAAAAAAGTAATGGGTTGTTGAAAAAGGAAGAGAATTTGGTACCTGACTATGGAAGATAATGATAATGGGCATGCACGCGCGTTGACAACGGTTCTTCTTTTTGTTTTGTTTGTATTTTATAGTTACTTTGTAGGTGTGTATAGAAATGAGAAAAGAGGAGTAGTATGCAAAATGAATAGTACCAGAGGGCCACCTAATGCATGGTTAGTCTTCGCAGTTACGCGCAAAGAATCCGAATCACATACACAAAAGTTCAAAAACAAACAGGGATCTCTCGCAATATAATGAATTAATATTTGAAACTTTAACTATGAGAGATATTCAAATTTAGAATCTAATATGCATAGAATAAGATTACTTATCGGGAATCTATGGGAAAAAAATATAAATAAATCTTTGAATTTTAAAACTTTGGGGTTGTAAGCATTTTTACTTTGTTTTAAAATAAAAAATATTTATGAAATTAAAAGTCTAATTTATCTTTTTTTTTCTCTTCCAATTACACTAAAAATATGTTATGATGATTTGTTTTTCAAGATTGTTTGTAGTAGATTATGTATTTAATTATAGTCTTTACATTGAAAAATAAATGTCTATATAATAGTAAATGATTAATATAAGGTCACGTTGGTGTGTATATGTACCAAAAATAAATATCAAGGCACTACTATAAGGCACCAAAAAAGATACATGTTCAAGTGAAAGATGGAAGGAATCAGGGGAAAGTGGTAGAGGATCCCATTATTGTGGAAGAGGCATGTCAAACTGATAAGCATGATGCAGGAAAACTGAAGCACAAGGGTACAGTAGATCATGGAGCTGACCCTAGTGGTACAAAAGACTTGAGCTATCTAGCACAACAGAATAAATTTGAAGCTCTGAATATTATTGGAAATGTCCTTGTTGTAGAGGAGGACCCTCTTCTAAGCGATATGATAAGGTCTAAAGAGATGGGTGTGACTACTCAAGTGGTAGATGTCATCAATCTTGTGGCAGAGACTGATATTGGAACTCTTCTTGTGCAGCTTGTACAAGTGGGAGACTCTTTAGCTCATGATTATCAGATGACTGAGGAACATAACATGGACCAACACTTTCCTGATATACGTATAACTGATCATTGGTGTGATGTTGTGACTGATTTAGATTACTGTCAAGATTCCACCAACAGTGATCTTGAGCAGGAGTTTGGATCTGATAGGAGGCAACTAGCTCTAGTTGCTCCACCCATTCCTGCTGTGGTTCAAAGAGATATGGATTTTCTTAGACAATCCTGGGATAATATGGCTGAAGTTGATGTCGATCAACAATTTCAAATGGTTGTTTCAAAGAAAAAGAAGAAGAATCAAAAGCAGCAGGCATAAGCTAGCAAAGGGCCTTACCCTACAAGGCTCGGGGTAAGTACTTCTAAAGGTTTTCAGTTGAAGCTCTAATCTCTCTTTCTATCGTTTTTGTTTTTGTCTCTTTGAGGATTTTGGTTTATATTCCCCTCTTTTTTGTACTTTTTTTTCTTTTAATTTATATATCTTTTGGGTGCGGCAGTAGGAGACCCCTCTGCCTCACTTTTTCGCTTAAAAAAAAAATACACACACTTCATTCAAATGATTTCTCAATTTATGTAATTTTAAACTACTTTCATTTACTCCATAACTTTAAACTACTAAAGATATGAAAATTTTCATATCTTTATATTTTAGATACCCATCATTCATTCCTGTAAATAGGAAAGAAAAAAAAAATCCATCAATGAATTACAAGATTCAAACTCAAATACTTGTGAGATAGTATGAGTTTAATCCACACAAACTTGACCAATTTTTGTTGGCTTGTTTTATTTGGTTTTTAATGCTTTTTTTAATCTTCATTTTTCATATAGTGGAAGCCAATGAGAAAAGGGAAAAGAATAATATTATTTTTCAGTCATTGACACAATTGAGGAACGCTTAGTTTTGTTTTCGATCAATTATACAATGTGTGTGCATAGTTTTGGTTCTCTTTTTGTTTTTTTAATAATAATTTTGGTTCTGTTTTGTCTTATCCAATTATTTTTGTAATATATTTGGTCGTCAAATTTGACCAGTCAATAACGAACTTAGCATATGATATGTTTTATTGTCGACTAGAGTATATATGTGGGCACTATTATCTGTAGAATGAAACGAGTATTTGGAAAAATAAAAGTATAATTTTTTTTCAAAATTGTTAGTGCAAAGATATCATTATATTTTAATTTTTAACTAACATGCTAGTTATATTGGCGCCCAACAAATCAACAATTATCTATAGCACCCAAAAGTATTATTATTCAATAAAAACAAACAAAACGTCTCAACCTTGCTATTAGAATTTAGAAGGTTTAATCCACTAGTTAGAGAGTAGTTACCTTGAATTAAGGAGTTTTAGAGACTTTACTTGTATCACAAATAACTTTAAAGGTTGTTAAATTTGTTGTATAAATAAGACTTTGTTTAAATCACAAGTATGCAATTCATAATCAATCATATCTTTGGATTATCATCAACACTCTTCTCTAATTCTCTTAATCTCACTCTAAATCATTTCTTCTCAAACCTCATAATTTTCCATTGTTATATAAAATTGGAATCAAGAGCCTGGTTTCAATCACCATTGTTAAATGAATTTGAGAAAGATAGCAACTTCCAACAATGGAAATTTCCTTGCCATGTACCAATCTTTGATGGCAAAAGCTACGATCAATGTATCGTGAAGATGAAGGTAATATTCAAGTATCAAGACGTTCTTGATATCATGAATGAAGGTGTACCAACACTTGCAAGAATTGCAACTGATGTACAAAAAGTTGCACACAAAGATGTGAAGAACAAAGATGGGAAAACAATGTTTTTGATTCATCGGTGCATGAATGGTGATATTTTTGAGAAGATTATGCACTATGAAAATGCGAAGGAAACATGGGATACTCTGGAATGGTTGTATTCTTGAGATGGAAAGCTGAAGAAGATGTAAGCACAATCTATGAAGGACTATGATATTAAAGATAAATTGATCTTGAAAGCTTCATTGTCAAAGTAGAGAATTTTTAAGATTATAATAAATGTGATTGAAGGTCAATGTCTATTGTCAGCAACATATAAGTTTTAGACATATTCCCGATCAAATGAGAACAAAGTTAGATGACAAGGCTCAACCTATGGTAATGATGAGTTATCATTCAACTTGTGCCTACTAGTTATATGATCCTAAGAATAAGAAAGTAAAATTTTCAACCTGGAAAGAAATATACAAATAAAATTGGCAAAGACATGCAATTTTACTTCTCTGAACCTGAAGTAGACTATCAAAATGAAGCAGATAATCAAAATGAAGCATATGATATTACATATGAAGAAGGTGAAGGTAGGACAACAATAAATATTCAACCACCTCAAAGGTTGAATGACTATATAAGATTTTCTGACTCAATAATGAATGATGATGGTGAGCTCGTAAAGGTTGGCTCATTATGTTTGCTGAAATTGAACCAATGATACATGGAGGTTAGTCAAGCTACCTTATAATAAGAAATGCATTGATGTAAAATGGGTCTATAAGACAAAACTGAAGCCAAATGGTGAAGCAACAGAGTATAATGTCAAGCTAGTTGGAAGAGTTTTTTTTTGCAACAATATGGACAAGATTATAATGAGGTGCATGCTCTTGTTGCAAGAATTGAGACAATCATTTTGATTATTGCAGTAGTTATCTACAATAACTAGTTAATGTATCACTTAGATGTAAAGTCAACTTTCTTGAATGCTGAGTTAGAGGAAGAATTATATGTGAGTCAACCACTAGGTTTTGAGGTAAAAAGAAAAAGAAAGTTGTGTATACAAGTTGAGAAAATCACTATATGGCCTGAAACAGGCATCTAGGTCTTGAAACAAGAAAATAAATGGGTTCCATCTTCAAAAAGGTTCTGTTAAATGTGTAAATGAGCAAGTCATATACTGCATGAACACTACAGATAAATACAAATTGATTGTGTGCTTATATGTAAATAATATGATTATGACTAGAAATAATGAAGTAGAGATGACTTGCTTCAAAAGAAACACGGTGAACCATATCGAGGTGTTTGATTTAGGAAATCTCACATACATTCTGGGAATAGAATTTGAGACGAAGTCATAGGGTTTTCGACGATTCATCAAAATAAATACGTACAAGATATATTGGAAAGGCCCACTATGAAAAACTGCAAGCCAGTTTCAACTCTAGTGGACACAAGAATCAAACTTGTTTTGAGCAATGATGAAAAAGAAGTTGATTCAACATTATACAAGCAAATAGTGGGATAAACTAAAAAAATAACCTCCCAATTTAAACAAACACTCACTTTTCACTAATGTTGAGATTTTATACTTCCATAACTTGTTTCTCTTTATATGAACCTTCCCTTTCACATCTCAACACAACAAATTATTTTATGCCATTCCCCATATTATCTGGTTTTGAAATAACAATGATAAATCCTAACTTCTCTAATTCGCGTCAAACCCATGCCAATAACTCGTCAGTCAAAGTAAATTTTATTTCAGTCGCGAAATGTATGCAACACTCAATACAATACACAAATGGAGTTTCCATCTCATCTTTTTCATTTCCAGAAGGATTCTTAACAAGAGGTGGAACCTCCTCAATTTTGGCATTGTCAAAAGGAGACTCAACCGGAGGTAAAACCTCGGCTTTGGAATTGCTAGAAGGATCCACAACTAGAGTTGCAACGTCTGACGTCACATTAATAGAAGGATCCATAATTAGAGGTGTAATTTTAGGGGTCAAATCAATTGTGGGTTCAATAGGAGCATCTGTCTGAACCAGTGTACAAACTATTTTAAAAAATGGGTATGTTTCTGTAAACCCTAAACGACACTACTGTTTATATAATTCGAACTATGTTTTTGAAATTTTGGATTATATAATTCAAACGACACTATTGTGTATGGAGTCCATTGATGATTGGGTTGTGCTTTGAAAGCAAGATTTCGTGGAAAATGAGGTGTATTTAGAGGGGTTTAGAGTGGAAGAGGAGAAAGTTGGTGAAAAGTGTCTGTTTGTGGGAAATAGGCCTACACATATAGATCAAAATAATTCGAATTATATAATCCGAAAAACAACACGGTCTAGAGTATAGAATCCGAAATTCTTAAACTTAGTAAAATAAAATTTGAATTCTATAACTCGAAAACTCCAAAACATATTTTGGATTGTAAATTTTGATCAGGACAAAATTAGAAAATTTAAGGGCACACGAGAATCATAGAAGATGAGATAAGGAATTCTCATCCAAGGTAGTACACTTCCATAGTGTTTTTGTCTCATGTAGACAAAGAAGAGAATTAGGCAGGAAAATTGCTTTTCCGACACAAGAAGTTTCTTAAAAACATATGAAAATGATCAAAACCTCCAACGGTAGTTAGTCACAGCTCGCTTCAAAAGAGAAAAGCGAACTGTAGTTAACTACCGTTGATTTTTTTATTTTTTTTATAAATATCATTTCCATGTATTTTAAAGCAACTTCATATGTGGGAAAAGCAAAACTCATTAGGCAGCCCAATTTCTACCGGAAAATACATTAGAAAGCCCAATTGTATTTTGCTTGAAGCAAATCCTTGTTTGATGGAAGAAAACTATTAATCATACCCCTGAAATTTAGCTTATGTTAAAAATATCTACCGTAAAGTTCACCATTTCTTTCGAGATTTCTGCACTAACAATAAATATAAATTTTATGGTGAAAATATATATGAACTGTAAAAATGATTTTTAAGGTACTCCTATTTTAATTATTTTTTTGAGAGGATATTTTAAAAAAAATATTACCGTACCATTTTTTAAAATATAATACCCCGTTAAAATTACTTTCACAATAGTTGCTGGAAACTTAAAATTTACAGGAAGCATTTTTTTTTGTGTACTTTCTCAAACAAATACATGTTTAAATAAAATAGGGGTATAGTAAAATATACTTATAAAACCACGTTATCGAGAGCATAATGCTGTTCGAGTATTTGATGCTGACCTTGACTCTTTTTTGGTGGTGGCCGGGGTTTGAACTCCAAACCTTACATATATTATGCATTGTCCCTACCTGCTGACCCCGACTCTTAAAACAACAACATTATACTTTAATAACGTGGTTTTATAAGTATTTTATTATGAGTTCGTTTGGGAGGTGGAAATAATTGGAGTGTCGCTTTTGTTGTGGTTATGGATAACCTTTAGAGGGAGCAAAATAAGGTGATTTTCTTTTGATATTCAATCTCAATGGATCCTTTAGTCGCAGTCAGGAATCTTGGAGTAGTGATTAGTTCTAGTATTTCTATTGATGCTTTAAACAAATATTTACAGTAAGAATTGGGAATGAAGCACACTTTGCCGATGTCGTAGAAGACATCGAAACAATTTCAATTAAAAGTATTATTATTTGAACATAAAATTTTTGTGATTAACGATCATAACGATAAAGTGGTCAGAGTTCGTATGAAAGACAATAGATTTTTTTATTTGATGAATAATTAATGAAGACAAAAAAAAGGATCTAAATTCAAAGAAGACCATGAAGATGCATGTGATTTGAAGTTATTTTCATGTTAAAGAGGATAATGAAGATGTAGGTGAAAAACCGTCTAAAGTTAATAAAAATGCGATGTTTCTATTACGGAACCTTGAAGGTGTAAAGAAGCTAAAGGGGACCAAGAAAGATATTGATAACGATTACAAACAAAAACGAAAGAAAATAAAGTTGAATTTCCAATTTGAAATTCAAAATGATGAACACTCAATATTTAGTCAAGGAAAATGTCGCAAACTAGTTTTGCACAAGTTTTTTTTTGCAACTCAGAGTTTGCAACCTGTTGCACTGCAGATTCCTATATTAATTTCTAATTCAAGTTCGGTTCAACATAATGGAGTAAGCCTTAAGGTAGCACCATTAAATCATAAATAAAAAAGATGATTTTCTTCAATTGCACAAAAAGATTTAAGAATAGTGAAGAGTCTTTTAGAGATGTTAATAAAAATATTGAGGTTGCTTTCAACAATTTGGAGAGTATTCAGCAGCAGGTATATTTTGATCGTGTAAAATCAAAGTAGATTGCTTGGAAGGCTTATCTTTGATCTATAACAGGTAGAGTAGAGCTTGTGAAAGTGATAATATCTAGGTACAAACCACCGTGTAATTGTGGTAATCTGGACCCTAATAAAGTGTCCATCAAATTATAAACAAAATGTGTAGTTGTGTAACCGTTATAAAACATATATATTTTTAGAAAACATTGTGGCGATTTATAGCACCACAAATTATCATATATATTTTTAAATAAAAACTTAAAAGAATGTAAATATAATTAAAAACACATAAAACTATTTTTAAATATAAAAAATAACTTAAATTTATTTAAAAAAAACAAACAGTTTTAAAAAACAAAAACTTTAAAATAGAAAAAATCAATTAAAAAATATATTATTTTTAAATACAATTTTGGCCAAGCCCAAGCTAAATGGTATCATATAAAATAATCAATATCATTTTATTTATTTGGATTTTTAGAAATAAGGTCAGATTTGAGAAGCATAGAATTAATCATTTTTCCAGGTTTTAATTTAGTAGAATTTTTTCTAATGTTGCTTTGGTTCTGTTTAGATTTAGTCTATGTCGATTTAGAACCTCTCAATTGTTAAAAAAGCATTAAATGGGGGTTTTTTTGAAAGAAAGAAAAATGGGTTATTTAAATGGTCTTACTTCAGCACTAAAATATATCTAACTCTACAACTTATAAAAATTATAACTGAGGTCTAACACATTTTAATTGCGAGATCACTCACATAACACTCAAGTTTTTTTTTTTTAATAACTGAGAGTATCTATAAATCCCTTCTTTGCATAACTCTCTTGTAGGACCGGCCCTAATTCTTTTTGGTGTTTTGGACGCGAAACAATAAATTGTGTCCTTTTTAACTATTCTAATTTTTTTTCTTGCATTTTTTGTTACAAAATATTTATTTATAATCAAAGTTATCTAAAAATATATTTTTAACAAAATTCTTCAAAACAAATTAAAAAGAAATATATCTATATATAGTACTAACTACTCCCTCCGTCTCATAATTATTGTCTCTTTAACATTTTTTTTCTCAAAATAATTATCACTTTACAATACAAATGCAGCATTTATTATTATTTTTCACTATTACACCCTTATTTATTGAATTTCATCCAACTTACCTACTCTACTAACTACAATTAATAAATGTGTTTTAGTAAATGCTACTAATTTTACCATTGAAATCAACACAATTAATCATTTCCTTAACAATTATGCACAAACTTTAAATGACTAATATTGTGAGACGGATGAAATATCATATCATATCATACTTACTATAAAAGCTTATTAGGTCAATCTTTTGCTAAACCCTAATAGCTTTTGGCTTTTCCCTCCTAAGCAATCCTTAAAAGTGTGTTATGCAAGCTAAAGACACATTATTTAATGCTTTTTTTTTAAATTCAAATTTTCCTTCCAAATGTAAATATCCTTTCATAAGCCTTAATTGAGTTGCCAACTACCTCACTTAATGTCTTAAGCAATCCTTAAAAGTGTGTTATGCAAGCTAAAGACACATCATTTAATGTTTTTTTTTCATATTCAAAGCCAATATCATAACTGTTTCAAATAACCATTAAGCACCGGTCAAAAAGTGTCTTTTGTTTCTTTGTTTTTAGTGGAATTTGATGCTACCAAAAGCACTGGTCATATCTGTGTTGCAACTCTTGAAAATTTTGAAAAAGATTAGATTTTTCTATTAAAGTCAAGATTATTAGAATAATTAATCTTTGTTCTAACGTATAGTTTTCATAGGTGTTTTCAGGTTGTTTTTCTGCATTTTTCTTATTTTTTAACTGTTGGATTTTAGGTTATATCTTAGTCACACTTATAGGATTGTCACTCTACATTTAACCACACAAAAACTTATACAAATTTTTTATGACACCTACAAAGTAATGCAAGTTTTGAAATTTGGAAAGTAATTGTATAACTCATTTCATAAGTATGAAAATAATTTTAGCTCCGCAGAAGCTACTTTGTTGTCACATGTTTGATTATAGCATTGTGTCATATAGATCAATGTCTTCAATATCATAAAATCAACGTTAAGCGTGTAATAATTTTTTAGGTTAAACATTGATTTCAATTGAAGACATCCCTTATGGATGTCAATAATATGATTCAATATTCAACCTTCCAGTAAAGTAGCCAATTATTTGAAGCTATTAGGCAACCGATTCATATAAAATTGATATAAATTACTTTTAGACGATGAAATTTTATATCGATTACTTCACTAGCTAATTAGACATCAATTTTTAACATTTAGATGATGGAAGTTTAGATGTTATAAATTACTTATAGATAAAAGTTGATTTGCCAAATTTTGTTTTAAAGAATTGATTTGTCAAAATTGACTTTTTTTTATTTTTGGCAACAAATCAATTCATTAAAAGCAAAGAAGTACAAAAAAGAAAAGGGGGATCAAGCCAAAACCTTTTCAAAAGGTGACAAATCTGAAGTTGGGCATACCCAA
>Ga0315915_1001215_pt1 | contig 30606 bp, 9 predicted proteins | sample MpolbnodulesMG_FD_207738 | JGI IMG/M metagenome (GOLD analysis project Ga0315915, IMG submission 207738) | Medicago polymorpha root nodule microbial communities from Los Angeles, California, United States - branched nodules | ecosystem: Host-associated > Plants > Roots > Nodule | place: USA... | reverse complement strand
CATTTCCTTCATAACCCTCTCAATCTCATTCACCCTACCCAACTTAGACCAACCACCAACAACAACATTATACGTGTCAACATTAAAACTCACCTTCCCTTTCATTGAATTAAAAACAGAAGCAGCAACACCGACATGAGAGCGTCGACAAAGGCACAACAAATGCAATGATTTTAAATTTCGTTTCGGTTGGAGATTTTGATGGGTGTATGAAGTATTATAGTCTACTTCCACTCATTCTCCATATTCTCTGTCGCTCCTCACCACCTACAACTACACCCTCTAACATTTAGTAATTGTCCAACTAAAAAACCTATGTCCATTATTTATAAACAAATTTGGATTTTTTTTCACATATATTAAGAAAAATGGTTAGTGGACTTAACATATCAATTTTTCTATGCTAATCTTAAAAAATACTTTTTGATTGAAAGTTAAATTAGTAGTATTAATATATGCACTTAGTAAATTGCATAAATGTCCACATTTTTTTTTGAGGTGGCCCACTTAATCACCTTTAATGTGTAAATTTATTATCATTAAACTATTTGAAAAAAAAACATTATTTACATAAATCACATAATAATAATGTTGTGTACAAGTGTGAGTTATATGTCCCACATCGAATAAAAGAGTAAAGGTTGAACACCTTATAAGTAAGAGGGCCCATAAATTCATTGTCTTAAGGTTTTGGGTAAGAGTGTGGCGTCTCTCTTGCTAGTGTGGTTGTTCAAGCCTTGATGTGGAAGGTCCCCCCGAGCTCCCCCCACTGACCCAACAGTGGTATCATAGTCGTGGTTAGGCTCAGTGGGGAGCGGGATCCTAGTGTGGATTAGGCTAGTGATGTGGGTGATTCACACTTGAGGGGGAGATTGTTGGGTAATCAAGTGTGAGTGATTATGTCCCACATCGACTAAGAATGGAGAAAACAAAGGATATATAAGAGAGGGAACCCATAAACCCATTGCCTTAAGGTTTTGGGTAAGAGTGTGGTGTTCAAGACTCTTATGGTCTTGGACGTTTAGCCCATTGCCGCTCCTGGGGCTCTCGGGACTCACCAACAGTGGTATCAGTGCCCCGTTCGACGAAGGGTACGACCGAGGCAGCCGGTTTGTTTACGCAAAAAGCAGCAACGAGGGAGTTTGTGTACAAGTGTGAGTTATATGCCCACATCGGATAAAAGAGTAAAGGTTGAACACCTTATAAGTAAGAGGACCCATAAACCCATTGTCTTAAAGTTTTTTAATGTGGCGTCTCTTTTGCTAGTGTGGTTGTTCAAGCCTTGATGTGGAAACATAATTGTAGACCAAGAAACCATAATTTATGTATTATAACTGCTTTTTTTTTATCAATAAAATAATAAAAAAATACACTCGAAACTTTTTATGGACCAAATATTTGACTGCAATCCCTTAAAAAAAACATTTGACTGCCATCCCTGATTTTAATGGGTAATGCTTGATCCAGCGAATCCAAAATTCTGCAAAAGAGCTGATCAATTTCCATCCATTTGATTTTGTATGATGATTCAATGTTGCTTGATAATTATTTGACTACACCACGAGTTAAGATCCTCTCCATTTATGTTTTTCTCCATCTCTTCCATTTGGAGAGATAAAGACACATAAAATCTTGAAAAAAGTAAAATATAATTAATGATGGTAGGACACACTTAGTGGTAGGACCCACCATCTATTTTTTGTGTCTATCTCTCTTCAAATTGCAAACTCCATTTATTTTGTCAAATGAAGAGGATCTTAACCCCTACACCACTTAGCAAACACAGCACCCCATTTTTTCCGGACAACACTCATTTTAATTGGCTAAATTGTGATTCGCGACCATTTCGTGGGATATTCTCTCGGGGAATATAGCCCTGCACTATTTTAATTTAAAAAAAAAATAATTGTCCTGATCAAGGCTAACAAAATTATATTACAGAATGCTTTGGTTTCACCACAACACAAACCAAACCCCTTGATGTAACGAGAAGAAAAAAAAAAGACCAAACCCGTTGATTGGCCTGCGTATTTGTACCATCGCTCTCTAAATATCTTTGTACGAATCATTGGCCACATATCACACATACTTTTATGTCCTGAAGTTGCTTAAAATGTAAAAATTTACTGTCCAGATCAAGACTAAGAAATGATACTAACAAATTTTTAACCTTAAACAAGCTTCAAAGCATAAAGGGACTTCTATAAAATAGCTTGGAGACTACACGACTACTTGTTCATGTTATCTCAACTGTCTTTGGGTATATCAGTAACACAACACACGCACGTTTCCACTCATCACTTATCTCATTCATGATGATAAATAATTCTAAGTCGCTCGCAGTTCTGAATCCTTCCTCCATTGTTCCTTATCTCCTCTTACTCCATTGTTCCTAATACTTTACGGACTTGTTTTGTATTGTAATTTCCACTTTTTAACTGTTTTTTAATCTAAGTCTTTCCTAAGTTATGTTGGTCGAGATTGTATTTTGGTTTTCCAAATTAAACAAGTATAGTATTGTACATTCTTCAATTTTCATCACTGAGTTTATTCATTCAATTTTTGATGTGCTTGATCTATATTTACTCCGGTGGCAGTGGGGATCCTCGCCCAAAATGTTGCAGCTCCAAAAGACATCTCTTGACACATCTATCTTCAATGCATCTAGCTATCTTGTATGTCAAATTAAGTTGTTGCCACCAGGTGTAGCATATCGTGTTTAAAATAACTATTCCAAAGTATTAGGGTCTGATTGGATTAGCTATTATCACATGTCCATAAGTTGTTTCCAACTTATTCATTTTTGTGGTATTAATAGTTTATGCATACATCCTTTGAACATAACTTAAGTACTTCAAAATAATTTAGGCATATGATAATAGCAATAGTAATAACAATTTAGGCCTCTCTAATCTCTATAGTCGATAAATTGTTAATGTACATGAAATGAGGTGTCATTGTGTATATATGAAGTTCAAAATTGTTGTTAGCATTCCTCATAGCAAAAAACACTGTGATCGCTGAAAACAAAAATAATTACGCAATTACTCCTATATTAATTAACTTGTTTTTCTTTTATTAAAATATTTATAGGGAAATTGAAAACTTAGGTGAACATTTTCTATGTTACCAATTTTCTGTTAACACTAAGCTATTTTTTCAAATTTAAATTTAAAAACACAATAATTGAATACTGAAAGTCAAATTTTGATAAGAGAAAATACAAGATACGTACACATTCAATGGACATCTTGTATTTCAAAAAAATACTTTAAAATTTGTTAAAATTAGTTTTATGACATGACATATTATTGTTTTTTTTTATTGGAATCATAAAAAAATATTAAAAGTTAAAAATCTAAAAAAAAAAACTGAGTATAGAAATCTTGTATTTCATTTTCTGACTAATTTTACAAACAGATTCCAATTTTATTTTATAAAAATTAGTATAAATAGTTTTAGCCCTTAAGATTATTAGAAAAAATAGTTTCAATCAACAACTTTTTTATGAGAATTTTGTTAAAATTGATTGACTGCATTAAGAAAACATCATCAACACCACATGGATTATTAGGGTACAAATCAAAGTGAGTGAGAATGGTGTGCACCAATCCTCCAACACCACATCGATGCAGTGATGATGGCATTTTCATTTTCTTTAACAACGTGCTAATTAAGACAGACAACGTGCTAAGACGGTAATGTTAGAAATTAGATATTGGGTATTAGATTTATATATCACACATGTGTTATACTGCTTCTATGCTTCACCGATGTGGGTTCTCCTCCAAATGGAACATATGAATAAGGTGTTGGCCATTCTCCTTCAAACCTTGGTGCATCAGATTTTTCAGGATTAATTGAAAACAATGTTGGATCCATGTGTGTTGTATGAATGTTCCAATGCAACTGTCAAAAACAAGTGAGTAAACAAAGCCCTTGCTAAATAATACTAGGGAAGAGAATTTAGTTACTGATGATGCAGCTTGCTCCAAAAGACATCTCTTGGCACATCTATCTTCAATGCAGCTAGTTATCTTGTATGTCACATTAAGGTGTTGCCACTAGGTTTATGCTCTTCGTCTTATTTTTCTTTTTTATAAATGAAAGTTTATTATATTTTTTGTTGTTGACAGAATTAGATTGATGTTTTGGTATAGCTTTGTGATCAGTACTAGCATATCATGTTCAAAATAACTATATGAATGCATTAGGATCTGTTTGGATTGGCATATCTACGGACATAAACATTTGTGAGACTGTTTACAAGAGTTTATGGAAACAACTTATTATTTTCACATTTCCGTAAGTTGTTTTCAGCTTATTTTTATAACCTCTCCGACTTTTGAAAATAAATTATTTGAAGATCACTTTTGTTTTATAAGCTTATTTTCGTATGCTCTCCATGATAACTTTTGAAAATAGCTTATTTGAAGATAACTTTTATTTATAAGCTTATTTTCATAAGCTCTCCATGATAACTTTTGAAAATAGCTTATTTGAAGATAACTTTTCAGCTAATTTTCGTATGCTCTACATGAATACCCAGGCCTTTGTACGGTCAATAAATTTTCTCATGTAAGTATCATTTTGTATATGTGAAGTTCAAAATTATTTTGAAAAGCAAAACAACGTACTTTATGTTTGGTCGTTGAGATATGACCGAAGCCAAATGTACTCGATTTGCCAAAGAATTGGACTAGTACTCGTGAGAATGCATAAGAGATATGGTTAGTTTATTCATTTGGTATGATTTTTGCAATGTTTCCCTTATTGTGAACTTAGCTCACGGTTTCAATTTTTTCTGCAAGAAAGATAGAAACCGGTGGTGAGTTAATTGAAAAGAAGATAATCAGAGCTGGGAGGAACTCTGGCAAAATTAGTAAAGAGTAAGGAAAATTCAAGTAAGTTTTATCATGTTGTTAAAACTAAAATTATAGTAGTTCTTAAATTTTCAAACAATTTTGCATAAGATATTTTCCATGCAGGGTACAACCATTTTCATTTCTCAAACTTGTAAAAATTTCAGCTGTAAAACTTCATAAGGAAAGAAAATTGAAAGAGCTTCGAGAAAATGAATTGAGAGAAGGTTTAATCAACAAAGAATTAATTAACAAAACTATGATCAAATGAAAGGAACATCTTATCCTACTCATTGAAGCTGATTGGTCACAAAATTTCTTACCTTTCCAATGTGTGTTGATATGGTGCTGAGCAATCTTATCCATTTTCGGCAAGTATTTTCTAGTGTTCCTGGATTAATGAAGGTCATAAGCAACCTTCTAGTTATCTTTGCTTCATCGCCAACCTTAATAACAAGAGACGACCTTAACAGCTTCTTCACTGAACTGGGCCACCATACTTGAACATTTTTGTTTTTGTTTCTAAATAAGAATTTGTTCCCAGCTGGTCTACAAAACACATCTATATTCTCTATGTCAAATTAACAATTAAAGAGTAGCACCATTGTGCTACAAATTAACAATTTGCATTCTATATGACATAAATAAATGATGTATAAATTAAAGATTACAATCGCCACTCAAAAAACAATATTTACAATAGTGTGAGACCGAGTTGGAGAAGCAATAATATGAGACTAGGTTCAAGGAAGCGGGTCCAATCCAAAATAGAAAGTGAGTATTGTCGAAATGAAAGAATCGTCTATAAGGTTTTGTTTGCGAGTTTGGAGGGAAAGGGAATGGAAGCCTTTGAGGAGTGAAAAATACGAGGGAAAATAGAGAAATCTTTAAAGGGCGTGGTATTGTGGAAGTGTTATAATGACAAGTTCCATTGTGAAGTTTAGGCTAGAGAAAATTGATGGAAGAATCAATGTTGTTTGTGGAAGTTTCAAGTCAGAGATGTGTTGATACCATCAGAATTACATAAGATGTTGATTTGCGCACGAACATTGATTGACAAGATGCAAAGTATGATGTGAGATTATGTCCATGGTTGAAGAGCTTCATGTCAACGTGGATGTTACACCATAATTTTCTGTCTGATTTTTGACATGTGAAAATCTTGGAGTATTTTAGTTTCAAGTGAAGTATACTCTTTTGATAGAGTACGACAATTCTTTTAAACTATGGTTTTCAGTGAAGACTATGTGAAAATTCTTGGAGTTGTTTATGTTCAAGTGATTATACTCTGTGGTAGAGTATGATGGTTCTTTTAAACTATGATTGTCGGTGACGACAATAGAAATAAGTTTATTGTTTTCAATCAAGATGAAGATTGTTGATTTTGATTGAAAATATGCATGTTTAACAAGTCATACATTGAGGTTGTGCAAGACAAGAAACATTGTTTCATACATTGAGGTTGTGCAAGACAAGAAACATTGTTTCTTGAAGTGCAGGACAAACAAGGCGGTTCCTTGACTTGTTTACTTTCTTGTTTGGAAATTCTTTTAGGCCACAAAGTTGTTTGTTGAACTACAAGACAAGTAAGGTTATTTCTTCACTTGTTTACTTTCTTGTTTGGCAAGTCATATAGGCAACAAGGTTGTTTCATGAAGTGCAAGACAAGTAGAGCAATGTCTATATATATATGCTTTATTTCTTCGTTTCAAGATGCACCAGTAAAACACATTGTAAATTCATATCTCATTATTTTCTTTCTCTTACATCTTTGCGTTAGAATGTTGCGAGATGTAGTTATATATTTTCTTTGGGAGGTGTGGATGTACCGAGCCGGTGGGTGTTTGAGAATAGTCTATTTGTTGTAAAGTTTGCTTATAATATTATTCTCTGGTTGTCATTGTCTTAGGGAGATTTTGTCTAAAATTTGGATCTCATAAGACTCAAAAGATCAATCATCGCAGTTGCATCCGATTTACACTAAAAAAAAATCTTGTATATACGAATTTCAATGCCTAATAATAAAGGATTTCAATTTCAATCCTAATAATCAAAATCAACATATTAATTCAGTTTTAACAATGAGACAATTTGAAAACACAATTGCTATCTAACCTCTTAATTTATGAATACTATTCATCAAAGGTGTTTGTACTACCAATATATAATACCTTTTAGAGTCATTTTACGTGTTTCCTTTGACTTGCTATGTGTTTCCATTGACAACCATTGGATTTTTAACTCCTAAACATCTTAAATCTCTTGGCTCAAATCAGTTGAAGGGATGTTTAGAGTCATTTTGCCTAAACTATAAGTGATGAAGAAACGACACTCATTTTGAAACGGAGTATCACAATAACTGTCCTATTTCACTTTTCAATGTAATATTAATTACTTTTTTTCAATTATAACTCTAATTAATACTACTTTCATCACTTCCAATTCAATATCTTTCACTTTACTTTTATGATAATAGTGAATGAACAAATACTTAAAAAAAACACTTAAAATTATTTTTTTCTCTCGTTCACTTCTATATTTTTCTTAATATATATAGAAGTTAGATACGAAACATAACATTTGCAAGATTTAAAATGGAGGACGTGATGACTGGAAAAGATCAACGTATCAGAGAAACAGAAGAAACATGTCTACTTTATTTTTTTTATTAAACATACTACATTTTAACATTTTAATCCCAACCCTTCAATTTATTTTTGGCGCATGTCACATTTCGAGTAAACATATAAGCTCTGAAGTTCAAAGGCTTGATACTATACGACGATAGGTAAAAAAATTAAATTCAAGATATGATACGGTGGGGACACTTTAATAAAAAATTAAATTTAAAATTAAATATCTAAATGCACAATATATAAATATAAATAATTTTGATAATAAAGAAAATGACAATTAGTCAATTACTTATATCGGAAAAAGATAACATCATGACTTAGTCAATTATGCATTAATATATTAACTTTTCAACGATCACTTTTACTTATATTTATTTCATTCTTATTTTTATAAAAAGAAAAATTAATGTCCCGATCAAGACTCACAAATTTTTATTTTTTATTTTTAAGTAAAGACTCACAAATTTTATTACCGAATGTTTGGTTCACTACAATATAAACCAAACCCCTTTGTTGTAACCAAAAAAAAAACAGAGAGAGACCAAACCCATTGATTGGCCTGCGTATTTGTACCATCGCTACCTAAAAATCTTTGTATGAATCATTGGCCACATATCACATACTCTCTTTGCACTTTAAGCTTGGTTAAAATAAAATTTTATTGTCTAGGTTAAGATTAACAAATTTTAACTTTAAACAAGCTTAAAGGTCTCAAAGGGAGAATAACTGATATGAAGGACAAAACAAAGTGGTAACTTTGTTCTACGCGAAGAGTCCAACAACACTATGATTTCAGACGCACCTTCGCTGCGTATTTTAAATCTTACAGATGTTATTTTTCATATCAAACTCTACAATGTGGGACTATTCTGCAGTTTTGGAACACCATATTTGGTTATTCATTTCTACATATAAATCTAAACTGTTTCGTATCTAACTCTACTTACTAACATTGTTGCAATAATATTACCGTGACAAAGCCTCACAAAGATCAACACTTGTTGAATGAACTTGTGGAAGCAGATACAAAATGAAATAACATTTTAATACTATTTAAGATGAAAACTTCATAAATAAAGCTTCTTATCAATGTATTAATATTATGATGTGTAATGGGAAGGTTGAAGTTGGATTGGAAGTCCATTTTCAGGCTCTAGCATAGGATCATACTTGAACTTCTCATCAGGAATAACTAAATCCCACTTGAAACGTTTCACAATATTATGCATAAAAACAAGTATCTCTAACCGAGCGAATTCTTGCCCCAAACACATTCTAGGTCCTCCTCCAAATGGAACATATGAATAAGGTGTTGGCCCTTCTCCTTCAAACCTTGAAGCATCAAATTTTTCAGGATTTGAAAACAGTGTTGGATCCATGTGTGTTGTATGTGTGTTCCAATGCAACTGTCATAAACACCATAAATACATGCTTTAGAATATTTATGATGACATAATCAATATCCTATGATATAAGGTTCTCTCCTTTAGCATACATAAGTAGAATTATGTTGAATTAGATTGAAAAATACTTGAAATAAGATTAAGTTAAACTTAAACATGAAACATACCTTCCATCCACTAGGGATGTTATAATCAGCATAGGTAAAATCCTTTATAGCATCTCTGAAAGCGCCACCTACAGGCGGCGACAGTCTCAGAACTTCAGAAGCAACATTCCAAGAATATTTCATTTTCTGAATATCCTCCCATTGCAATAACTCCCCTGCCTCTTTCCCTTGGCTAATTTCAAGTTGTTCTGTCATAAAAAAAGAAAAACAATTTCAACATTTATCCTAATCACGTTTTTGGTAAGAGTGTAAGAAAAAAGGCAACATGGTAGTATAAAATTTTCATTATATAATCAAATTCCCTCGTGTTCCGACCTCAAGTATGCTGCAGTGCACAAAAAAACAGTGCAACCGACTTGAGGTCGGACCATATTGAAATTAATGTTCAAAGACTTTACTTCAAACCTTTCAACACTTGTTCATAAACTTGAGGCAAATTTCCAAGATACTTCATAACTAATGATAGTACTGATCTAGAAGTGTCATGGCCAGCAAAAAGAAGTAGTAATATGTTATCAATAATCTCCACTTCATTCAAAAACCTTCCACTTGTATCAGGTGTAACAAGTAAATGTGATAAAAGGTCTTGTGTAGGTGATGCCTTCTTTTCATCCAAATCCACTTTCCTTTTCTTCATAATCATTTTAATTTCTTTCCTTATTTCATCTGCAGCTTTCATTGCCTTATAAAACCTTGTTCCAGGAAAGTTGATTGAGAAGCCAATGATCCCTTTTAGAAATTCTTCAAAATATGATGAAAGGTTTGATACATGGATAGGGTCTTCCATGCTTAGAAATAAGCAACAAGCTAATTCAAATGTGTATAGCTGTATTATAGGATAGACAACAACCTGCTCCTTCCCTTCAAAAGTGTGAATTAACAAGTATTAAACTTTGATCATGACATTCTTTTTTATTTTTCACAAACATCTATATGGTAAAATGCGATTCGATGAATGTGTAATAAAGTTTGACTTTCTTTCAAGGTACATGTGAAAAGCAATAGTTTCTAACTGGTGTAAGAACCTTTTATGTCATGTACCTATCTCACTGTCTGCCAATTAACACTTTAAAAATGGATTGAAGATTGAACCGTTTAGACATTTAAGTCATGATTCAATTGGTTCAATCTATTAAAAAACATGCTAGAATCATATGGTAAGTAAGAAAAATTGCAAAAAATAAGAACCGGTTGAATTGGTTCAACCCGGCTAAAGTATAGCTAGAATCAAACCAACAAGCGAACTAGCTGATTTCAAGTTGAATTGGCTGGTTCAGTTCTATTTTTAAAACATTGCTGCTAATAATATGCTAATAATACAGTGCTTCTCTCTCTAACATGATTGAAAGGAGTGTCGTCATTTTCCCCAACAGCAAGTCGACCATGTTCATAAATTTAATCAACAAAGTAATAATTCAGAAACTATCATGAAATGAAATGAAAGGAACAACTTGTCCTACACATAGGAACTGATTGGTCACAAAATTTCTTACCTTTCCAATGTGTGTTTATATGGTGCTGAGCAATCCTATCCATATTTGGCAAGTAATTTCTAAGTGTTTCTGGATTAAGAAAACTCATAAGCAACTTTCTAGTTACTTTTGCTTCATCACCAACCTTATTAACAAGAGACAACCTTAACAGCTTCTTCACTGAGCTAGGCCACCATACTTGAACATTCTTGTTTTCATTGCTAAATAAGAACTTGTTCCCAGCTGGTCCACAAAACACAGCAATATTCTCTCCAAACAATGAAGTCTTGAAAACTTTTGAGTCATATTTCTTCATTCTCTCTTGTATGAACCTTATTTGCTTTCCAGCAAGATTTGCTTTTAGAAATTCAAAGGATTCTCCAACAAATGGAAATCCTAAGGTTCCTTTAGGAAGATTAAGCTTTCTGAGTTTGATAATTCTTGTGATGAAATGCAAAAGGAGGACAAAGAGAGCCAAAACTGCTGGTAAAACTATGAGCTTTGTCACCTCCATAAGCTATGATGAATAATAAATAACTAGAGCTTTGTTTTTGGTATTGGAAATGAACAGAAACTGAACACAAGATAATTGCAAGGAAGATTTTTTAGGCCTTAAACTTTCAACTGCAACCACATATATATACTCTTTCACTCCTTCACATATGTGGTTAGGTACAAATATGTGTTCAGTTTCTGTTCACCCAAAAAAATAATATTCGAACTACATATATTTCACACACACTAAAAAAATAATCAAACTATATACTCATTATTGTATCTAATCCTTCATTTGATGTCGCCAATTGTCACTATTAAAAGACAAATTTGATAGTAAATTAGTAAAGGAACAAAAATACAAATTTTAGTACATAAAATGGTATTTGTATACTTAAAATTTAACATTTGTGACGCCCTGTTCAAGTTAAGTAGATGATTTTTATAAATTATTCAAATGTTGATTAACTGTGTTTAAAATTGTGGTTAATGAAGCTAAGTGGATTAATGAGTAACTCAATCTTTATGCATCAATTAACCAAATCCATCGCCAAATGAACCGACAAATGGAAGCAAGAAGCACTAAGGAAAATGGAGATAGAACAGTAAGAATGGTAGCTTATAGTGGGATCAACAAGTCATGACATTGACAAAGACAATCATTTCTTTGTTAGACTTACGTTTGTGTAAACATAGTAGATGGTGATTAGCATTGCAAAACACCATTTGTGATGCCTCTTTTTTGAACAATGCACAATCCCTGGCCACACAAAACAATGAAAAAAATACGAAATTTAACATTGAAAAGATCAACTTTTATGCCTTTAAGAATTTGAAAACTATACAGTCAAAAAAATTGAAACATAATTACTATATATAATTCCTTAAATAATATATAAATTCACTGATTTTATTTTGATTTATTTTTTCCACCCATGTTATTTTATCTGTAACTAAGAGGAGGATTAAATCATTTTTTTTTTGTTACAAGGAGGATTAAATTTTAATTAGTTTTTTATCGATAATTTTAATTAGCTTGATTGTTCGTCACTTTTGAAGATGATCATATATATATTGACATTAATGAAGGCTTCTGTTGCGTCGGCCCCACGACAAGCCTCGTGGTGTATATTTAAGTATTTAATCAACACACGCTACCTTTTTAGGTCGTTCACATTTTGTTACGAGGAGTTATTTTTATCATTGAATGTGTAACGAGTAATATAATAATATTTTCAATCTATCATTTTGTTACCGGTAACGCACCTCTACCCTTCAAAACTTTCTCACACTTTGTTGTATTAATTCATCTTTATTTTCCATAACCCAAAATCGTTATCTCCGGTAAACTACTCAATATCCCACTTCGAACCCATGATACTTGATTATCCTTTGATCTTTGCCCCACGGTGGGCGCCAATTACTGTGAATTCGATGAAAAATCACACCAATAAATACTTGATGTGTGGAGCAAGTGATAATCAAACAACCAAAATAAAGTGTATGGAAGTTATAAACACAAGCAAAAATAGAAAACAACTAGAGAAAAGAAGAGAGAACACACTGTGTTTACCCAGTTCGGTCCAAAACTATCGAAATGTATAATGCGATATTGTTTTAAAATTCGATACATTAAAAAATTATTGTGATTATTCAATACACATTTAATAATCAAAATGACTCTTACCTCTTTTTTCATCTTGCATTGCATTGATGATACAAAAAAAATCTTGTATAGGTCTCTTTCAATAAGAATAGAAGTAATAATGACACTTGAATCAAAATATATTTCTCTTTTAACTTAACTAAGATTTCAGGTTGAATTTGTACTTGAAACCGCAAACATTTTAATTATCATTGATAGTCTATCATTTGTTTGAGTCTCACAAGATTCCATAAATTGTGTGCGGAGAATACTCTCATAATATCTCTTTTTTCTAGGCTTCTTAGAATTTCCTGTTGATTTTTTGTTGATTAATTTCAACGCATTTCTATAATATCACATAAAAAAGCATTCCAATAGCTAATTTGCATATTTCAATATCAAGTTTAGAATTAATAAATAAAATGAAATCTTATTTTGAAATATGGACAATCCGATCTTAAGACGATAATATATTCTTCGACAACTATAGAACTACGTGCATTCTTGATCCATGTTTGATATATGTGAGTTTTATAAATAAAGTATTAGTCTCTCATTACGCGTTCAATTTCATTGAACTCTCTTGATATATTAGTTTAAAAGGTAACAATTCAGTGGTTAGAACTTGACTTTTTAGTTTCAAGAAACAAAGTTTAAATCTCATACAAGTAATATGATTACTAGTCTTATTGTTATTAACAAAATTTCTTCTTTCCCAATTTTTTTTTAAAACAAATGTTAATCTATTAAATATATAAGTCATGGCATAGACTATTCTCAAGAAAATGTTTGTGAAGCACTTTGTATGGTTGAAGCTTTAAGCCTCTTATAGTTGGTTGTACTACCCTATAATGATAGATTCGTTAGTAATAAATGAGTGGACGGATTTTTGTCTAGGATGAGACAATGTCAAAAGAATAAAATGACAATGTTTTGACAAGTTTCATGTTTTAAAAATGGAATTGTTAACATTAAACTTCTATGTGGTTGAGTTTGATTATCCGAGACAAAAGGTATCATGTTTGTCTACATTTACATCATAAACCACACATATCTTATTCACATTTTGCTTTGAAGATCGTTTGAGACTAATTAATCGCTTTCGATGTTGAAAAATCACAATGTTGAGGATGAAATAAAGAATACATAAGAACTTCATTATAGAAATCATGCGGAAACCAAAACTATTACTAAGTAATATACATATGTTATTTAGAGGTATATATCGCCACTACATTTTAGGTCTATAAAATAAAGAACCTTTGCCTTGCAATTGATTGCATGCCGGAGAGCATGCATCTTGGCAAAGTGAATCTTCTGTAATTTTGATTTTCAAGCATATGGACATGCATTGTTGCTTACATTCGAGTAACGACATCTTTCCATCTTTAATGTCATCACCATCTACATCTACGTCTACATTTGTATCTTCAACTGCTACCACCATCAATAACATGTATAGAAAAAGAACCAATATCACTGCCGCATCTAAGGATTTGCTAGTCATTGTATTAATCAGTGTCCTTAATTATGTGATAAATGATACTAAAAATGAAAGGTCTTAAAATACATGCAATATGGAAATTTGCTCGGAATATGTGTGGCGAAAAATCAATGGTTAACTTGTTCATAAGACATGAGGGAATAAGAAATTGAATAAATTGTGATTTGAGCAAAGGGATATAGCGAATTATGTGTGCATTATCAATATTCGGCTTTTGATTTAAAGAAAAAAAATGAAGAAACTTTTCATACCTGAAAATTAGTTTGGACGTACACAACTAAAAAAAAATTAAAATTTTGTATCCTAAAAGAAAACACTTTTGGAAAAAGAATGTCATTCAAAAATACAATTTTCAAAAGAATTTTTTTATCTCACCTTTCATGCTTCTCGCAAGCTCCTCGGTTTTCCCCATTTTGTCCCTTGAGCAATGTAAACATCATAACATGTGGGTGTCGATCCTTCATGTACCCTTCCTCAAAATCCTTGGCCCCAGGATCCTGCAAGTGCTAGAATGTTCATGGGTGTATCAATATATACCAATCAATGAACAAGGTGAATATAATATTTTTAACAATTACATAAATAACTTGTTTCACCTGAAGTAGTGTAAGGTAACCAACCTATGCTTTGTCTTATAAAGGGAGACAACATTAAACTCTATCCAACATAGAGAGTGTAATTTAAGCATATTTTAGGAGAAAAAAATATAACTTAAACTTACTTTATTATTCAACTAGAAGAAAGTTGGTCGTGTTCTATTGTACTTCATCAGATAATCGTTGTCATATATGACAAGATAAATAATTTTGACTGATAAGTTGAAAACAAATTTTCTTTATTATTCCTTCGATATTATTACCAATGTTTTTAAAACAAGACCATATTGGAAGGTCTCGGGTTTCATTCTCACGGTTCAACCATTTTAACCAAAAACAGAAGTTGATATTGGTCCAAACATGAATAAAAAATTTCCAGTCTTAATACTTAGGTTTAAAACTGGACAAAATGCTTTAAACCAGTGAAGATAGTAGCCTCGTTGAACGGGGGTCGATTTTTAGAAATCGCCCGATTTAATGAATGAAGTAAAAATTCCCTCTTTTTTTTGTTGCTTTTTTCATATATATTTTTTCGCACACTTCTCCTCCCACGCAATAAGCTGCAACAAAGCAAACAAAAAGTATGATTGTTGAGGGAGTCGTGGTTCAGAGAGGCCATCGAAAATAATGGCCTTTATTCGCTTATGCGCGTCAACAATAACATAGTTGACCACAACCTGTTATCAATATTTATTGAGAGGTGACATGAGGAAATATTGTGCTTCAATCTTTCGATTGGGCGGATGACGTTAAGCTTCATTCTTAAATATAAGTCTCCACTCTAATTTTTATTAAATATATTTGGCTTAAAATTATTTTTTGTTCTTCGTTCTTTAGCATTATATTTATTTATTAATAATTTGTTTTAATTGTTGTTCAACCGGTTTTTAAAGTCTCGCCGATTTGATCTTCAATCTATTTTTAAAACATTGATTATTATTTTTCTTTAAAAATACATTGATTATTATTTGTTATTGTACTAGAGTTGTTTTAATTATTACAAAGAAATGTGTTAAAAGAGAATGTCAATTGTCAAGTAGTCTTGTAAAAAATTCGAGAATCAAACTCCGATATTTTTTATTATTATTAGGCTCTTGCTGACCGGTGTTCTTATGTAATGGTTAAAGAAACTAAAAATAATAGTTTTGTATTGGAAATTACAACTTTTTAATTTTTAGAAAGTTGAACTCAACACTTTTCATCATTTTCAACAAATTATTTCTATTTATGTTCTCTTAACCAATGCCCCAAGGACAACCTTTAACATTTCCCTAATTATTAATAAGAAAATTGCTAATTCTCGCGAGACATTTACACCATGAATCCTTCCATAAGTGTACTTTCATCTTCTTTATCATGCTGATATATTACAATCTCCTCCTCTCAAAGATGCTTGAATTACACTCTCATTTCCTCTTACGTTTAATATACACTCCCATCCATGGTTGTCAAAATCGAGATCCCATTAAAGATCGTTGAGGTATAGAAAAAGCGTAGATCGTAGGATCTTATCCACGAAACTTATTCAAGAGGAAGCACAAGCAAGGGAAATTTATAAAAGAATAAAAGATGAAAGGGAATTGATGATAATTAAAGAATTACAATTTTACAAAAGATGAAAAAAATTCACAATTTTAGAGAAATTTCTAATTCACTAACCTAATTATTCAATTAAACACTAACGAGTTCCAAAACTGAAATTAATGAATGAATCTGGGCTTTTAGAGTGGAAAACGGGTCGTTTTCCGGCCAGAATGGGTTGGGCTCGTATTTAAAGAAATCGGGTCAAACCCGAACCGGGTCAGACGGGTTGCACCCGAACCAGCCACCTTCCCAGACGCGAAAAAAATCGTTGATTCCGCGATTCAACGTGTTTACGTGGTGCGCCGACCGCTCCTTCATCTTCTCCGATCTTGGATCCGCTCCAGATCGGTGGAAGCATCATGACTCGCAAGATCATATGATCTTGGGATCTAGATCGTGATTTCGACAACATTGATCCCCTCCCCCGAAAAGTAAAATGTATACTCTCATCCTTTATAAGATGCTTGAATTACAACCTCCTCCCTTAATAATTAAATATGCACTCCCCTTTAATATATTTTAATATAAATAAATATTTTTATGATATACATTAATTTTGAACCACCATTTAAGAAAAATTAATTCATTTCTTTATAATTTAAATGTCAATGATAATTAAATTTAAATATTTTGCTATTGATTTTATAATTTAGAGTATAAAATTAACTTTTAAATAACCATGTTTTATTGTCTGTAGTAATTTTTCACATATTTTACTTTTATTTTGGGTTGTTTCATATTTTATAATATGGTTTAAAACTACATGTTAATGAAATTTTGAATAAAAAATAGAGAATAATATGTATTCAATTTTTTGGTATTCAATTTTTTATTATACTAAAATAGACCCTATAATACTATTTTTTTTCAAAATGTGTTATATTAATAATTTTTTGCTAGAATATTAGAAATAAAAAAAATATTGAGAGAGTAAAGTGTAGATTTTAACATAAAATGAGAGATGAATGTAATTTAATCTGTTTTTTTAATTTGTTTTGAATAAAAAAGGAGGGAAGTGTATATTTTAACATAAGAATGAAGATAGTGTAATTCAAGAATCTTTGAAAGGAGTTTGGATATTGGTTTATTCAAGATAATTTTGGAATGTATTCCTTCGCTTTAAATAGCACGGCTCTATAAACAAATGTCATTAAGACATACAAAGTAGTAATTTTACATTAAAGTGTTTAATTTGTATTTTCTAGATAAAAAATTATGTAGATGGAAAAAAGTCTAAACCGTAGACCGTTGAAAAAACAAAACTAAAACTTGACTCCTTGGAGAATGATCTGGGTGATGTAGTTGAAGGCGATGAGAAATGAAATGAATTCACAAACAAGAAAATTCATGTGACAAAATCAAAACCACAAGACAGACAAGAAAATGGTGTTGAACACTCAGGTTGTTGTTCGAGTTGCACGTGTGTCTGCACAAACGTGGCAATGGTTGTCCTGCATTCATGATCCAATGAACAGTGATCAGCTTTTGGATCTTCTTTTTTGTTTCCCTCTTCATCAACTTGGTCGTCTTACTCTTTGTCTTTGTTCTTTCTTCTGTCTTCCTCAACCTTATTCCTTTTACTCTTCTTATCTTCTTTCTGACTCTGAGTTTGATTCTGATTCTGATGATGCTTCTGGTTCTTCAACCTCTACTCTTCATCTTGAACATGATTATTATTATCACTCCCATTCTGATTGTAAGTTTCTCTTCATCTTTTTTTAATGGGTTTTTTTGTATTTTATTTAAAGTTTTAATTTTTACATTAATTGACTGAGTGGGTTGTTTTGCTTTTTTGATCATGTTGATGACTTTGTTGTTGCTTAATGCTTGTTTGGTCATTTTGAAACTGTAACTGATTAGATTTGAAACTTTGAGTGTGTAATATTGTTTGATGAACTTGGTGTGACATTTTCAAACTGTTATTGTGTAATCTGATGTGATGAACTTGGTTGTGACATTTTGAAACTATGCAACTTTCTATTGGAAAATATTCTAATAATTGTAGCTTATAGGTAGCTGAATCATTGTATTAGCTGGTGCTAGGTTTTGATCCATTTTGGTTTTTGGAAGTGGAAATTGGGATTGGTTTACTTGGTTAGATGGGATGCAATGAATAGTATATGTATGGGATGGGATGCTGTTATTGGGTGAGTTATATTTAGGTGTTAAAATGCCATTGTTCGATGTGCATGAATCTGTAAATCTCGTCTCTGGGTAGAACTTTTGCCTTTGAGATTTTATTAATTGAATGAAAGTATGAAACTTTGAGAGAGCGGACTCTCTTTCTCTAAGGGACACTTCCTAATTTTTTCCACCCTCCGTGGAGGGGGAGTAACGTGTAGTTAGGAAGATGATCGAAACTCGCTTGGCATCTGAGGAGATTATAAGCTAGCCCTTTTTTGTCTTTGCAAACAAAATATAAAAATGATAGCCTATAGGTAGAGATTGATAAAATCTTAGTTGTAAACAAAACTTAAGAGGAAAAAAAAAGATTCTTAATGCAGCAAAAAGAGGAAAAGACCTACATAGTATATCACAGCACTCCCTTCACAGCTGAACAATTCAATTTCTTATCAACACTCACTGTCTACCGGTTCCACGAACAAAACCCTAATTAAGTTCAACTATCAATTGAATGACAATCTATTCCTCCTGGAGTACACTTTTCCGACCGTATCGCCTTAGCTAACCTCACCTAATGTGAAAAGGTTTTGGTTGTAGTGGATCTCTGGGAAAACTATTATTTTAGCTCAACGTACTATATTGGCTTCAAAGGACAGATTCCATTTCTTATATCTAAGTAGATTTTCTCTTACCCTCTCCTGTCTCACTTGATCCATTTATCATTTTCTTTTGAGACAGTGTTTCTTCTTTTATCCATCTAAGTTGCTTCTTATTTTCAAATTGTTCATTCAAGTTAAATTATTTATGAATTTCTCTCTTATAGTTTTGGATTTGCTATCGTTTGGGATGGATGGTTGTTGCCCAGTAAACTATACGCTCTTTTGTAGGAGAAGACCCGGCTCCTATTTTAAATTCTTAATCTGCCCTCCCAAATTGATGCATAAGTTCTTTTTTAGGGTAAATCTGCTAGAATTAGAGTCTTTTTTAGTCTGCCTTGAACTATTGTGCTATGCTGCTATCCTCCTCCTCCTAATCAACTCTTTTAGATGGGGATTATATTGGTCTTACCCTCACATGTTTAAACTCTCTTAGGTGTAATTCTACCTTTTTTTGCGAACAGGTGCCATTCCAACTTTTTCTTTAATATTTTCATTGGTAATTATTGGAAATTCCGCCTTAATTTCGATTCCCTCTTAGCTGTCTATTTGTCGGTTGCCATCATTCCTACCTCAAAACAGCAGTTTTCAGAGTGTCTGTAGATAACAAGGGTGTCTCTGTAGGAAATAAACCTTGTTATCACAGATAGGTGTGGAACCTAATAAATCTGATTGGAAAAAAACGTGAGCACTGTCTTCTTGTTGATGTTATATATGTCGTATCTTGGTCTGGTGTGACCTATCCTCTGTAAGATTTGAATTTCTAGTTTCTGAAGAATAGGCTTTGGTGGCATGCTATGATCTGGAAAACTCTTTAAACTTTGATTTTGATATTATGATGTGGAAGATAGTCAAAATTATGAGTATAATCGTGGGATTGGACAATTCCGTTGATTTTAGCATACACTGATCCTGATCACATCTAAAAATATGATCCGTAGAAGTCATGTTGAATTGTGATGCGTAGCCTTTAGTGTGGCATTGCCGGGAAGACTTCTTCAAATCATAATACATGCCTCCTCTGACATTTCAATCCCTTAAATCTTTCTTTTTTTTTAACGGCACATGTTAGTAGTTAGTTGTTAGATTAGTATCTATTCTTCCTCAAAAAAAAGATTAATATTTATTCCTTTGTCTGGGTTTGAACCCAGGATCCCCATTTACTTAACCCTTACCGCAAACCAGTGAAGCTACCCAACCCCTACACCCCACCCCCCTTCTCAATCCCTTAAATCTGACCCCTCTTGATTTCCCCATGGCTTCAAAATGGTTGAGATAGAGATTCTGGTTGGCGGTTTGAGCACCTATGGGTGGGTGATATCCTCATCCTTTGATTTGCTTCAACTAGCTCATTTGTGTGTGTGAGTGGTTCGATTACTGTATTTTTCCAATCTGTTCTTATCTGTGAGTAACCTTTTCTGTATGCATTCTCAGTTTTTGATTAACTAAATGTGAGTCATAATTTGAAGGCTAATTTTCTTATCTGTTATTATGCACGCATGCAAACATAATCTGTTATTGCTCGGTACTTGTGCAAATTATGAGAGAATAAAGAAACCGGCCATCATGACATGATTGTTGGGTATGACTCATAGTTTACTGATAAGTGATCAACAATAATCTTGCACCGGACCATATTATTTAAATTCAAGCTGTAGTCTGGAAACATAATAGGAAAGGTAATGCAGCCGCTTTGCTGTCAGAGAGGTAGGCATAATTAGCCAAACTCTGATATCAAATCTTGTGTGTTATTTGTTTGCTTTTTTCGCATGTTTTCTTCTGAACCAGGGTTGATGTTCTAACAATGATCCATTATGTTTTGCTGTGAGATGTGGTTAGACTCTTTATTATGTCTCTACTGACTGAGCTTTATGCCCTTTTGATAGGAATTTGCCTGCTAATTATCCTCATGAAGTGATGTAAGACATTGGATGATGGACACAGCACAAGTGATCCCCAATTGCATTTTCTGATATTTCATTCTATCCAATATCTTCTTTCTAATGGATGACATTGAGAACTCTCTGCTGTTTTTAAACTGCCTCCATTGTATAAAAGCATCTTTTACTCTGTGATTTCTTGTAATTCTTGTAGGTGATCAATTTTATATCCTTGTAAAGAGCAATTTGTGAGTCTGTCAATAAATTACAATGTGCTGAGCGGTGATATAAATTACTTTTATTCAGAAACTTTGTAGTATATACCTTCATCACATATTTATGAAAATTTGACCTTTTTTATTCTTTATTTATTTCATTTTACACAATACCGCGCACCTTTTTGCGAGATGACATCCTTTATATTTCTCAAAAAAAAAAAAAAAGTTATGTTTGGAGATAGATAGACATTAAAAGTAGACAGTACATTAATATTTTTTTTTCTTTTACAAATCTGTCTTTTTCTTTTCAAATGGATCTCTCCATTTCTCAAATCCTAACCCCATTTTTGCCATGAAATTAAAGAATAATAAGGGGTAACAAAATTCAAAATTAGGATATATTATAGTATATATTATTTTGGGAAAGGAATATACTTAGTTATGCAATTTTCTTCAACTTAATAAATCATAGGCAACAATAAATCTAAAAGCCTCGACAACAACTTAAATTTATTCAATGTGAGACTTTAAACTCACTTGACATGTCACAACGTTTTTCCTCAAGTGTACGTAAGATTCTCTGGATTCGTGGTCCAACACTAGGTATCTCTCCTGCTCCCCCATCAAATCCAACCGGGCTCTAATACTATTGTTGGGCTATGAGGCGAGCCTCACTGGGTTGGATCAACACATTGGATTAAGAGCAACCACACAAGTGAGTTTAGACATCACATCTTTATCCAAAACCTTAAGATTTTGGGCTAACCGTGGAGTGTTTCTCTCACTTATATGGTTGATTTGAGCTCAATTTAGATGATCCCCTAGGCTCCCTGTAACGCAACTACACAAGTAACTCTTATCACATGCCAAAGGGTGAGTTGTAGTTTTTTGTCTCATTTATTCCTCAACAATTATATTTGGACACTCTTAAATTTCATATATTAATTCGACAAGATATTTTATTTCTATCTCTCTCCTTATCACATTTATGATATCATACTATCTTGTCTTTTTCTCTCTCAAGATATTTACACCCAATGCAATGAGGTGTCCATCAAACATTATTCTATATATAAACTCTCGAATTTGAAAAAGAAAATGACCAAACATAGTGTATATGTGATCATTCAAATATAAATAAACATGACAAATAACATCCGAACATATAGTTCAGTTATTTTTTAAATATAAATATAAATAAACATTACATATAACTGCCGAACATAGTTCAGTTATTTTCAAAATATATATGGCTTGATCATCAAAAGCTTCTTTTTTTGACATTAACCTTCAAGCCATGCTTCATATGTAAGACAACAGAAAGACTTGGGATTATGGGATGGTCTTTCCACCACTTGAATATGGTAGTTCAGCAATATTGCTATAGCAACCATCTTCAACTCAATGAAGCTTACATCCTTACCCAAACAACTCCTTGGTCCAGCATTGAAAGCAATGAACTTGTAAGAGAGTACATGAATTGTCCCTCCTTTCTTAGAAACCCACCTCTCTGGTTTAAATTCCAAGCAATCTTCTCCCCATATTTCCTCCACTCTTCCAACTGAGTATAGAGAATACACTATCATTGTGTTTGACTTAATCATATGACCACTAGGAAGTACATCAGATTTCAAGTTAGATTTATGCTCAAAAGGTATTGGTGGATATAGCCTTAAAGCTTCACATAAAGCTGCATGTAGATAAACTAACTTGCTAAGCCCTTCCATTCCTAAATCTTTCCAAATCTTATCTTCTCTTGATGATAAATTTTCTTTCACCTCTTCAAGAATCTTAGCTTCAACAAAAGGGTGTGTTGCCACCAAACAGAAAAACCAAGTTAGGGCAGAACTAATAGTATCTCTTCCAGCAGCAAGTAGATTAATCGCCGTATCTCTTAAAAACTTGTCATCTATGAGATTTTGTCCATCTCCTCCTTCAAACATAAGAGTATTTAGCAAGTCAAGTTGTTTTTGTCCTTGTGTTTCTCTTTTGGATTTGATTTCTGAATACAGCCATTGATCAACAATTTTAATATTCTCTGTAAACCTTTTCTCTTCACCAACTTGAAGCCATTTTTGCAGCTTCCAAAAAAATCTTGGCCTTACATGTCTATAGAACAATGTGTTTTCTGCTTGAGTAAAGGCTTTCTCACATGAAATTTCAGGGAGATCAATAGAAAGACAAACAGGATCAAACCCTAAAACTACACAACATATGTTGTCAAACGTTAACCTTTGAAAAACATCTTGCAAATCAACTTGCGTCTCTTTTTTACAAGCATGATCAAGAAACATAAGAAGACAACTAGAAATTTTTTTCTCAATGGTTTTGTGAAGAAATACCTTAAAACTTTCCTGCTTGAAAATGGAATGAAGTAGTGTTCTATTGTACTTCCAAATGTGAGAATCAGACCTGAATTCCATCGCCAAGGACTTCAAATATCTCTGTGAATTCATTTCCTTTCCCCTAGTTTTCAAAACTTGTACTTGTGATATGTTGCACGTTCATGGGGTCACTGGTGAAAACAATATTCATGTTTGTTAACCATGGTCCTTCAAAAATGAAAGTTCCTCCATTTTGTTTTAAAAGTGAGTTTGTGTAATCATGGAAATTGGACACGTGACGTAAGAAACCAGGCAGCATTCCCATAAAAGGCAATTTTGTGATGGGTGTGTTTCTGTTTAGCCTCCAATAACGGATTGCAACGAAAAGAAGAACTGCTAAAAGGATATCTCCAATGACAAACACGTCCATTGATACGTTACCCTACGTTATATATGTGATATATATTAATATTAATAAGTTTTCATATGATATTCATTCTCAAGGCTATAGAATTTAGTGTGATATGATACGATGTATTCTCTCAATGATGTTTCTCAAGGCTACAAAGCTATTTATAGAGCATCTACTTCCACCACCTACCAAAGACTTAAAAATAAAAGAAACTTCATTACCATTGATAACACAAAAATACCCTTCTATACAAATTTGATTTATTGTGTCACACGTCCTTTTTGTGGGTAATATTGATTTTGTACAATTTTTTTTTATAAACTATTTTTTTAGTTGGTATAATGACTTATGTTACTCCAAATAAAGTTTGATGTAGTTGATAAAGAGTTGACTTATCCATAAAATTATGGGTTCAATTTTAAATATATATCTGCATGAGAACATCTTTGATGAATGATTTGTAAATACTTCTACTCTGAGTTTGCAGGCCTACCATGACCTTGGTGCCGAAATCCAATTCATCTAAATTTTATTTATAAAAAAAATGAATTATTTCACTTTACATTCATTTAGTTACGACTATATTTCATATCTAATAGTTAAAATTAAAATATGGAATAAATGTTTGTCATTATTATATAAATATAAAAATATTTGTAGTTGTTTATATTAAAAAAAACAAAACAAAAATTTGTCACGGATAAATAAATAAATAACAAATATTTTTCTCTGATAAATAAAAAAAAATCGACTAGACTTAATACAGGACAATATTGTCACTAATACATTAAAAACACTTATCACTAATAAATATTAAAAATACGGAAAAAATATATATTTTTCATTGATACAAAAAATAAAACCCAACACAAAGTCCAAAGTGCCAAACTTTCCACAAAAACATGCATTTGTATTTATCGCCATTCATAGTTAGTTGCCTATAGATATGGAGTGTAGGTTGTCTTATTGTTCATTTCTACTACGCTTTGACTCAGTCTGAGATCATTTAGATTGACGTACTGATTAGTAAACTTGAGAAGAAGAAAAAATCAATCATTCATATAGTTCAGCGGATAAAGGCTTCTCCTAACCTTCCCTCGGTTGGGTGGAAACTCGTCTAACCTCTAATTTTCTATTTGACAATTTTGGCCAACAAGATGATTATTTTTAGGTGAAAACAATTGCCCCGTTGTTTGTTTTATCAATTTTTCTTTGACCGATGAGATGATTCAACATATTTGAACCAGTTGCGCATGAACAATGTCATGATTACACTTTAAAAACATAAAATTAGCTAATGAGAACCCTTGCATTGACCAACAAAAAAGATCACTAACCACTTTGATTCTAGATGCTTCAATCTTCCAATAGTAATCCTTCTTTTCCCCAACTAATCCAGAAATTTTACCTGCTTGATGGTTGAATGTTCTTCCTTTATAAATTATCCAAATAAGTTAGATGGACTAGTTGACAGGAGATTTCTTACCAGCTAATGACAGGAGATTTCTTACCTGCTTGATGCTTGATGTTTGTCAATAGATGTTTGTCAATAGAGCACGTGCGTCTTAGCTTATGTCTTCCTTGTTCAAATCAATCGCCTACACATCCTCCGTTAGCCATCAAACTATATGATAGAACAAAGAAATCTCCTGTCATTAGCAAAGACGCACGTGCTCTATTGACAAACATCTAGTTTTATGTTTCATTTTTTTTTAAGTATTTTCCATTTGTACTTTTTTTTACCTCTTCACCTTCCATTTACGACATATCTCTTAAGTGTAACCCAAATAACGTTTACACATTTCTTATGAAAATATATCACGTAAATTAGAACACCACAGCACCAATCCTGTAATAGACAACCAACAAATACCAGAACCTGTACCACACCATCCACCACACGAGAAAAAATCACCATAAACCCAACCTGCTAAACGGAGATATTAAACTCCCAGGGACCAATTCTATCTCAAACTTACGTCAAACAATTATTAGGGTCCTATAACATCACTCTTATAACAAATATTGCTACATTTTCGACCCAACCAAACCCCATGCTGTGATTGAATATATATAGTTAGAGAAATCACTTAGGTGTACTATTAAATTAGTTTATTTAATGATGTATTTGTTACTTACTTCAATGTGTGTGCATAGGATACATCCCATTTAAATGAGTTAACGTGTACTGCTTTAATTTGGTCCCGTGAACATGTTTGTAGTTCTATTGTCTACCCTAAAAACATCTACCGCATGTCTAATATAAGCAGGAAAAAATAACTGGTTTTTTGTTTTGTTTTGAAAGAAGTAAGAAAATAACCGTTAAATATTATACATTTATACATAAATTAAGAGATTTTACATTTAATAAGAGTTTAGTTTAGGATCCTTGTAAAAAAATAGTTTAATTTATCGCATTGTTTGTAATCATCACATTGGGTTAATTAACTACAACCACAACTAAACAAGTTTACTAGATATCTTATCTTCATTTAAAATTTTGAAACATCCTCTCAATTATATATTGCTCAATATATCTATTTTCATATATTGTGATATTTTTTTACTCATATTTGACACATCAACATTTTCCATAAAGGTGAGTTCATCCATTCATGGTTATGCTAATTCTCAATTGAAAGTTTTTCATTTGTACACTTACACTACTGACTAACAACAACGAGAGATGTCATCAAATCATCATTGTTAAGAAGGCGATCAATACAAGAAATCGCAACCTTTACTCAATCTCATTGACTCTGATACTATTGTTGGGCCATGTAAGTGGTCAGAAGCCTAAATTAAATATTAAAAATCATTGTATTAACACAACCATACACATGAATTAGACACCATACATTCGTCCAAAATGTTAAGGCATTGTAAAATAATTATAAAAAAAAAAGAAAAAAAACAATTGTACTTTTGATCTATATTTTGGAGTGCATATATGTACAATTTATTTTACTCGAAACTAATTCATGAATGTATAATCAAAGTTGATCTCGATTTTAATTATGACATAAATATAACAATCTTCTTGTTTTGACGGTAAAAGCCAATTCATTCATGAGAAAAGTCGAGGATTACATTATAGTATAATATCATACACTTACGAGGGCTTCTAGGGTGTAGTCAGAAAATTGACTTTTTTGAAAATGTTATTTTGTTTAGCCAATAGTATAACTGCTCATATCATGTCAGCTAATGTCCGGCTTGTGGACCACTCTAAAACTAAATTTTACCTTATTACAAATCAATCCTCATGCAAAATATTGAGGGGAATTTCAATCTTAGTGCACAAATAAAATCTAAGTTTAATTTTGATTTAATCAGAGATACAATTGCAAGTAGAGATATAATGACACACCTTATGGGCAAATGTGCAATACACCATATAATCTGACGTGACATGGATTAAATACACAAATACTCAATGATTGACCATTTAACTTCACCAAAAAAGTCATTCTCATGACTTCACCATAGAATTTTCCTACACTTAAATGACTAATTCTAAGAGTTAAACATAACCATAAATGAACATCAATCCAAATAGAGTGTCAAGGAGCCAATTTGGCACAACTAAACCAACATCTAAAACCTAAGAGCACCCACATCCATGCCACCCAAATGGGTGGTATAAATGGTACCCACATAATATATTATATTACTTTAAACTTCCCAATTATTTAAACCACTCAACTACATTTTCTAAATATTCATACCATCCTCTAAAACTCTAAAATGGGTCTCACTTATCTTACAACTACAATATACTTTAAATTATATTTTACATTAATATATAAAATGTGTAATGAAAATATATAAAATGTATGTATCACACAATATACTCAAAATGAATCAAAATATCTAAATAATAAATAAAATTAAATGAAAATTATACGAAAATATATTAAATAATGTACTACTTGACACAAATAAGTTATAAGAAAATACATTAATAAAATTATTAAACGTTGAAATAAACTACTACCTCAAAATATACTAAATTTTAAAATAATTTTTAGTTGTGGTTATTCTCATGCCCAAAACGTTCCCATATAATCAAATATATATGTTAAAAAAATTAGTCGTTGCATGAGTGAAAAAAATATATATTACTGTTGCATGAGTTAAATATGTATGAAGAGAAATGTATAGTTTGTTGGCTTGAATAAATGTATATTACCGTTGGACTTCTCTTCAATAATATAAATATTAATTAAAAGAAAAAAAAACTCAAAAGTAATACAAAATGTGCACAAAATCAGACAATTGCAGGAAAAGGAACGTAATAATGCATTACTACCATGGATAGTTTAACTACTCAATTTCAATGCCAATTATCCATGACATTATGACACAAAAGCATTGGGAGGTGTGATACCACCATATGTGGAGGCGATGTGTATGCTCTAAGTGCCAACATGCAACACCATTGAAAGGACTTTTTTAATGATTAGAACTTGTCCAATCAATAGAACTTGTGACCTGACACCTTGATGCCAATCGTTCAATCCCATAAGAAATTGAATGATTTTGTCCTCGTTTTTGAACAATCTAGCATTTCTCATGGCGAAGCACACACATATGCATTAAGACATTTGCATTGTGGCATTAGCCTGAATTGATAAAATAGTTCTTCCCATAAAGCACGCACCTAGTAAACTATTCAAATACCTTCAGTTGCACCTTGCTTGAAGTTAGAGATTTCTTGATACATAGTTGCTACTTGAAACCTATTACCTTGCCGATATACCTATTTAAAATCATGTAGAAATGGACATTTCCGTGAGTTTTAGTATACACCAACACCGGTCTTCAACACCAATAACCGTTCATGTGTGTAACCGTTCATGTGTGCATTCTCAGTTTTAGTATGCACACATGAATGGTTATTGCTTGCTACTTGTGCAAATTATTAGTCATAGTTGTATTACTAGCGGGCAAGGGTAATCTTGTAAACTGGACCGTAGTATTTAAACACGAGTTGCAATCTGTAAATCCTGAGCTTGAATAATAGAAAGGTACCGCAACTCTATAGTCAGAGACATAGGTAGAACTTCATGATTAAATCTCGTGTTATGTTTGTGTTTTTGAGTGTATGTTTTCATTTGAACCATGTTTGCTGTTGTAACAATGATTCATTAATCATTATGTTGTGTTGTGAGATATGGTCAGACTCTCTATTATGTCTCTATGGTCTGTGCTTTATGCCCTTTTGATAGGAATTTGTTTGATAATTATCTTCATGAAGTGATGTAGAAGAACATCATTGGATGAGAAGAGGACACAGGAGTGAAATTTATTGTGTACCACATACATCATTAATTAAATCAATCTAAAAAGTTAAATTTGTTTATAATTGACAACAGAAGGAATATCATTTAAGACGAGATTTTAGTTTTTATATTGCATATTTTTAGAATTTGGGCTTAAATTAACTCAATCTTACAGTAGCCCAATGGCACAAAGCCAACAAAATTGGGATAGATTTCAATAGACAGCTTCTTTTAACCCCCACCACTTCTTTTTGCACGTCTTAGTTGTATGATCCAGACAAAATCCATATTTAGAATTGTGGGTGTAGAACAAATAGATATCGAGAGGATATGTAGCTCATTTGATCGTTGGGTTAAGGAATCAAAAGAGTTAAGTTGTTAAACATTCAGAATTTAAATCCTAACAAAAAATAATACAAACATAACAACTAATCGTATTAACATTTTTGTCAATAAAAAAACTCTTATCATTTCAATATCATATTAGAATTTGAATTAAACCCAACTCAAATTCATCAAACCAACTTAAAAGTCTGAGATGTATTTCACTTACAAATTTTGTTTTCCGGTTACGTCGCATCCAATAGGATACTCTCAGCCCATGATCCATTGAAGTAAGGGTAAATAATAGTAGTTTATTTTCATTATATTTTGAAACATATCTTTCGAGATAAAATATATAATTATATATATCATAAACATGTGTTAATATACACGTAATTACTGGCAATAAGCATATTGAGTAGGATTGTCAAAATCTGTCGTATGTTTCCAATCCATGACTATGAGCAGATTAGTTTATATACTTATTGTTGTTTTTATATTAAATTAAAAGCTCTGTTTCCACTTTGCATGTGACATCACTCAGTTCAACCTATCAGTAGCCCAAACTTCCTTGGTGCCACAAACATCAACAGGTTCATATTAAACTTCCATGCTTGAATGAGTTGGTTCTAGCTTGGGTGCTCGGGAAAACATGATGAATAATAAAACTATAAAAGTATATATCAATTCTATAGTATACAAATGAGACAAATTTTACGATATACATAAGTTTGGTTTTACCTTTGAATAAGTAAATCTTACCATTTGATCAAAAATGATGTAACGGGTTAAATATGTTTTTGGTCTCTATAAATATATCAACTTTTTGTTTTAGTCACTCTAAAATTTTCCTTCAACTCTTAGACTCAATATTTTCATCTTCACTTTTAGTCTCTCCTTTAAAGTAAACTCATATGTATAATTCATATTTTTGAATAAAATTTTGCAGAAAAATTCATAATATTATAAGAATCTCTCCAAAAAAAAATAGAATTTTTTAACAAAAACATGAATTTTTA
>Ga0315915_1001212_pt1 | contig 30637 bp, 28 predicted proteins | sample MpolbnodulesMG_FD_207738 | JGI IMG/M metagenome (GOLD analysis project Ga0315915, IMG submission 207738) | Medicago polymorpha root nodule microbial communities from Los Angeles, California, United States - branched nodules | ecosystem: Host-associated > Plants > Roots > Nodule | place: USA... | reverse complement strand
AAATAAGATTAAAAAATTTAATAAAGTATATTTCAAAGAGCGGGTGAGGTGCAGGGGTGGGTGCGGGGCGGGTGTAAGCATCTCCCACTCCCGGCCCCGCCCCCGTACTAAAAATCCAAATTTACCCCACACCCGCACCCAATTAAATCGGCTTTTCCCCGTTAAATTTGAGGCGGGGCGGCCGAGTTCGGCAGGAACGGGTTTTGTTGTCATGTCTTCTCTCCACTTCCTCAACCTCACACTACACCTACCACTAACCCTATTTTATGGTGTTGAGGCAGTTGAAAATAAGATGGTGAGTTTATACGAGACACTAATATGTGGCCAATAGAGACGTGTATTTTAGCTAACCATGCTAGTGCCAAACAAGCGGAGAATGACAACAAAAACTAATGGCTAGGGTAAGCATACATGATATAAGGTTGTCATATCCTCCTCAAATTTACTATTTAATGTACTGGTATGATAAACAAATCACATTATTAATCTTATCCTATTTGCCTGTTCAATTTTTATCTGAACTTTCAAAATCAGGACCCCGACAAAACAACTCCAAATACCCTAGAGTAGTATTCGTTACTTCTCCACTGCAACCATCAAACACTCACATTCCACCGTAAGCGTGGTGGTAACCACCTATGAGATACTGACATGGGAAGTCTTTGGCACAGGCAATGGAGAAATCATCGGAAAGACGATGGGTGAGGACTCCCTCCTAAGTTTAGCAACAATGGAGAATCGAAATACAACTGAAAGCTCAAACTAAACTTTAGCAACATCAAGAGCATTTACCGCTCGCTTGTTCAAAAAGAGTATTTACCGCTCACTCTGCAGTGAGTATAACAATTTTGACAAGCTATTCTAAGTCACATAATTTACATATCCTAAAAGATATGGTAATTCCAAATTCAAAATGGAAAATTTGGCTTGGAATGACCCTTACAACACTAGAGTTCTTATGGAGATATGTGTTGAGTTACATAAAAAAAAAAAATAAAGTAACTACTCTGTCGTCTCAGTGGATGGTTCCTCCATACCGCTGCCGTTAACCAACTGGATAAAAAAACTAGAGTCAGTAACATGCAGATGATTCATTATAAAAGCAACAGAAAGATGGGGATTGTGCAGGAGGTTCAATAATTTTTCTGTTGATAAAATAAAATATCTGGTATTTACCAAGGATCCTAGTTGTTCATACGCTCCCATCACTTTTGGATCTTCCTCATCTTCGTAACCGACTTGGACTATTCTAGGCCCATTTACAGACCAAAAGGCTCTTCGACCTGCCTCCTGCAAAACAATGGCAGTTCACAACATAAATTTGATGCATCGAGAAGGAATATACCAGCACGCAATTTACAGAAAGCAGTGTAATATTTCCCAAATTTCGCTCTCCTAATCCAATCTCGAGTCGATAAAGCAATGCGTATTAAAATTCGTACCAAATATAGCATATTTCTGGAACATCTTAAAATAATTATTCAAACTAAGGGTGGGAGCAACCATTTAATCAAGCCAGACTGAGGTTTAAATTTCCATTGCCAAAGGAAGAAAGTAACCACTTCCAACACCCAAGGTTATCGAACTATAGAGTCTGTGTACACATGTGAAGTATACATAAACTTGTAAAGTTGTAACAGTTTCCGTGATACGAGATAGTAATAGCATCCATATCAAAACACAATTTACTACATGCATAGTAAATATACATTCTAACTTAGTAATAAAGTTATGTCGAAAAACAAAGCAAAATAACACAACTCGGCACACAAAAATAACAAACCATTTCAACATCAATATACAAAATGACAAATCATGAAGCTCAAAATTGCTAAAAGGTGAAGGATGGTGGGACTGGATTCAGCTCGTAGGGAGAGCTTTCAGTTTATAGAGTTGGGATTGTTCACCTCGTTGGAGCTGGATTCAGCCTAGTAGAACTAATTTCCAGTTCATCAGTTTGTTGGGTTAATTGCAAACTTGAAATGGTATCTTTGTTCATGTTTTCTGGTTTGCGACTTTGTTTATGCTTGGAGAATATGGGTGGAGTGGGTGTCACAACTTGTGACGCTCGACCTCGCAGCTGAGGCTTATGTTTCGTGCACTTTGGTACCTAGTCATTCATCCGTTACATTTTGGGTTTTTGTAATAAGAACTGAACCACTGTCATTCGAGACATCTGAGGAAAAATAACCATTCCGCTGAAGACTCGTGGCTTAATTATAATTTTGGTCCCTCAAGTTTGCTGTAACTTTGGTCTCTAGATTTTTTCGAGCAATTTTAGTCGCTCACATTTTAATTGTTTCAATCAAGTCCTTTCATTTGTTTAATTAAGTTTCTGAACTTTTCACTTGTTAATTAAAATTTACAAATGAAAATGTCAAATTGAACTAAAACTAAAAATGCCAAAGTTCTTAAAACCCTAATATCACACCCCCACTATTACAGCCTAGTGGTTTGGCTGTGATGACATTTTATGTGGAATCCCGGGTTCGAACCCGGGTCACCACATTTCCCCCTCCCTGTGTGTTCATTTGAGTATGTGTTGGCCACTAGGCCAATGGTAAAATAAAAGAAAAAATCCTAATAATAAATTCTACAAAGTTCTTCAAATTTCATCCGATTTCTTACTTTTAACTTTTATTTTATATTTCAAATCCATCATTGAGCCCCAAATATTTTAAAAACAATTGATGGTAGGACCATATTTCATTAATTTTAGCGGGACTAAAAACGCTCAGAAATAATAGAGGGACCAAAGTCGCACATGGCTCAAACTACAGGGACCAAATGTGTAATTATACCACGACTCATTTAATTGTCCTTGAGCTCTGATTCTAGGTGAGTCTACATGAATCTACTTGAATGAGTTTATTCCTTTTATGATTTTTGAGCAAGTTAACTACATTACGATATTTGGAGTCATAAACTTGTACAATTCTGAGTTAACTTGAGAGAGTTCTCATACTAAACTTATGAAGTAACGGTTATCAAATTTTAAGTACATAAGATGTTCTAGCTAATATCCAAAGGACAAAAAAAAACAATTTTTCGATTAAGATTCTGAGAGAGACTATTGTTTCGGTATATAATGGCCATAAGCACATATTAGAGGAAACCATTTTGTCTTCAAATCTAGTATGTAGCAAAGAAGATAGAACAATTTAAGGGAAAAAAGAGTAAACTTTTTCAAATTTACCTGCAATAAGATCAAGTATATGGCTTCCAATACTTGAGTACGAATTTCTGGATCATTAACAGGTTCACGTTCGATCGATAGTGCAGTCCCAAGTTCAAGCGGCATTTTTTTTCTGTCCTCCTCACTGTAGATCTGCGTAAAAATAACTACATCAATGCAAGTGACATGAGACATGAAACAGGAAACAAACTCAAGTACTCAAGAATACATTCACAGTGAAGATTTTTTAACCTCATAACAAAACAAGGACAAACCCAAATGGACATGGGAGATAATCTATTAGGATATAGAATAGTGGATAATTCGAGTAGTTAAGATTTAGTTGGTAGAAGTTAATTAGTAAGTTGAGAAGTTTGTTAGGTGGTTGTTATTTTGGTTATTCTTATATAGTCTTTAAATAGACCTCAACTGGTAGAGAATTAACTAGTGTGAAAGGAGAGTGCTCCTTTGGGGTAGCCTTGTGTGCAAGGTTATCATCTTCATTGTAAACCTTTTGTATCGACTCTTTCAATCTCCCTACACCAATAATAAATCCTTCATTTGTTTGCAATCTTTATTCATTTGAATCTGTTTTTATACCATTATTCTAGAAATTCTGTCTTGCTCAAAGAAAGGATCCTAAGAAAATCACAGATAGACATAAAGCAAACAACAGGCATTATCAAGTGGAAAGTGGTTATGTTCATTATCTTGAGCACTTAAATATGTTTCAAGCACGGTTGAACAAAATCTATTCCTCAATATGCAAACGATTAATGCTTTGAGGTCAGAAAAAGTAGAGTATATAACCTTATTTCCGGCTACCGGAAGAAGTAATGCAGGCCACAGAAACTCAGATACCAAAAGCAAATTCTGTAGCTGATTCTCAGCTTCAAAACAACAGTTGCGAATAGTTCCAGAAACCTGACAGCAATATCACAACAGTTTTTAGATCAGCAATGATCCAAGCTATTAAAAATTGGTCCTCAGTAAGTTTAGCCCATACAATTTTTAACATTAACAAAAATATAACTACCACTGTAAGCTTAGCCCTTGGTAATAATATCTGAATGTAATCACAAAAATCAATGCTATTGTACGAGGAAACCAGTAATTAACATAAAGCCACAACTCAAGCAAATCCATTAAGTTTAAATTCACCAGGAACCAAACAAGAGTCAAGACTCAAGACCATGTATTAGTTGCACATTATATAGTCAGTTTAAATAATCCTTTTGGCAAATGATAGGTGGCAGAAAAGGGGTGCCAACATAGTTGGGATTTCTATTATCTCATTTGATGCGTTTGCACTCTAGTTTTGCTTTAAAAAAAAAATTATTAATCCTTTTTGGGGCCACAATGTTTGACTTAGCCAAGCATCAGACCATCAGCAAGGAAATCTGAGAATACAATTAATCATCTTATGACCACTTCTTTTAAAACTAGTTGTAAATCAGATCAATTAAATATAGCATACTTCTAAAACACCACACCAGAATTCAAAGTAAACTATTCAAACATTTTTCCATGCTAGGAAACTGAAAGCAGTTAGGACGCAGTTATTTAGCACATACCCCTTTCTTTCTCAATGAGCTGTTTGAATCAAACTGTCTAATTATCTGTTTCAAGAGACCCCGTTTTGGGTCGAGTAAAAGCTCCCTCCCTGCCCGCTGCTTTGTGATGTTAACAAGTATGGAACCGACATGTTCAAAAGAATCATCTGGTAAAAAACAATTTGTTGAATCAGCACGGCAATTACTGAAGAATTCTCAACAACGTCAATAGTACAAATTAAAATGACATCTTTTCTAGTAATACTATTCTCACAAACTGTTGAACACCCAAGTTATATGTTTCTCTACTATCACTATCTTTGTATTTTAAACGCATTTGAATATTAATCCTCGAGTAACAGATGCCTCAGCTGCCTGGCCCAATGAAAAGTGGTCAGAATTCAATAACATACCACGAGATCCAACAGGCCACAATCAGTAGACATCAGTCTATGAACACGAGGTTTAAAAAATAAGGAAAAAGTAAAATATTTATTAAAAAAACGTAGAACTTTGACGATGCTGACAAAACAATTAGTTACATGAGTTCAGAATGACATACCGTCCTTCTCATGGGTGGTTCTACAAAATGACCTCACAAGCTTCATAACATATAATCCACGCACCTTCTCATCATCGATCTGACAACGAAAAGAGAATGCTTAATTGACCGCAAGCAAGGGAAAAACAACCAAACTTTTTCTCTAACACAACAAATAACATTACCCTGTCTACATTCTTTAACTTTGTAAAATTCTATAGTTTTGTTAATTTTTTATATTCATCTCCTCTAAAATGAGAGATTCAGTGCAAAGGATAAAGTAAAGTACATCAATTGTTGATGAACAAATCAACTATTGGTATTACGTGTACATGCAACACAAATCAAGTATACATTGAAATACAAACCGTTGATTTGTTCATTCATATTGATATTTGATATTACTTCATTCTGCTAATCAAATTTCCTAGTTTAAGAGTAAAATCTCTTTTTTAATGTTATTATGACCATTATATGTAATTATCATTACATCAACATATTTATTTTATTTTGACAACTTCCGAAAATTTACTGATTTGTTTTTCCCAATTGAATTAAAGGAACGGTCCAAATTACTTTCAAATGAAAATAAAAAACAAAAGCACACCTGAAGCAAGGAATCAGTACCAGCATCAAGTTGAGTGAGATTAACCAAAAGCATAACAAGCAAACGAGTGACACAACACTCAGGCTTATACAAAACATCCATTGTTGTTTCAACAAGTCTCATCTGAACCATCTCCTCCGCAAGATTTGAATTTTGCGAAAGGTTCACAAGAGCTTCAGCAGCAGCCTCGGAAACCTCCTGAAACAACATGCCCCATCATCATCAACTCCAAAACAATCAATAATCAATACCCATAATAAAAAAAATAATAAAAAAAAAAGTGATATCGTTTTTTTGTTTTTTGCTTCTAATTTTACTCTTCATTTAAACTATTTTGTCTATAATTTTATCTTCTCTACTCAACCAAATAACTAAAGCACTGTCTCCGTGAGCTTAGCTCAGTTGGTAAGGACAATGCATAATATATGCAAAGTCCGGGGTTCGAACCCCGGACACCACCAAAATAAATAAATAACTAAAGCACTAAACTTAGACAAAGAGCATATAGGTCCTCTTTGGATAAACAACATAATTTGCAACTTATATCATAAGCACTTATGTGTAAGCTATTTCTATAACAACATATAAAATTAAATTAAAGGTCCGTTTGGATTGATTTATTTTTGAGCTTATGAAAATTAGCTTATGCAAATAAATAAGCTTTTATTTTAATTCATAAGTTCTTAAAAACAAGCTTTTATTTTTTTTTTTGAAGAAACTAAATTAGCCCACCTAAATTGGCATTGGGAGAATCAAACCTAAGACCTCAAGGAGGAGCACACTCCCAGATCCCAAGCCAATACCACCAGGCCAACCCAAGTGGGTTTTTTTATTTTAATTCATAAGTTCTTAAAAACGAAAATTATATCATCATAAGCTGTTTTTTCATAAACTACATTGACAAGCTTATGAGAAATACGTAAAAACTTATTTATTTGCATAAGCTAAAAAATAAGCCAAACCAAGCAGGCCCTAAATTGTTCTCGTATAACTATAAGTTGTTTCATAAGTTATCTTGGAGGCTTATAAAAATAAGCTAAAACCAACTTATCAACACGCCATAAGCTGTTTTCACAAGTTCTCTCAAACAGTCTCGCAAAAGTTTATATCAATAGATAAGCTCAAATAAATCAATCAAAGCAGACCCATACTATTGTTCTCACTTTTTCTGTCACAAAAACAGTATTTTTAAAGATGTAGGTTTTTCACATCCCTTTTTGTATCCTATTTTTACGCGAAGTGTGTTTACGAGGATTGGTTTTGCCATCTAAAAAGCCTAGGGGCACAGCTTATTTCCCGTTTGTCTTCTATTCATGTGTAATTATACAAAGGTGTTTTCGGTTTTTACCTTGGGCGCCGTTAAGAGACGGGACAAAGCCGAAATCAAGTTTTTTGATTGGTTAGCTAAGGAATGTATGCCTTCCTCAGAGCCGGTTAATCCGCGAACTATGTCAACGGCGGCCTTCGTGATCTGTAACAGTGAACAAAAATACAGTTTAAAAATAACTGTGAAGGTGTAAAATTGAAGTGGAATGAAAAAAAAAGAGAAGTTAGTTAAATTGATTACCTGTGGTGATGGAGAAGATAAGAAGCTCACTAGTTCTTCAAGCTCCGTCGCCATTCTTTCTTACTGTTCTACCTCCCTCGCCGCAACTAAGATGGAAAAGTTTCTCAAAACTCCCTTATTTAATTTAATTTAATTATTACTCGTAGGCCCTCAAAGACTAAAAAATGCTCCCTTATTTGTCATGTCTTTTTGATCTAAAATCGATGTTTAAGATTGATTATAGTTGATCTATCTATTGTCTGATCACAATTGTCCAATTTGAAATCGATGGATGAGATTTAAAACAACGTGCAATTGTATGTTTTTATAACAATAGAGAATATGGATCCTGGTACCTTTCGGGACTTAAGAAACGATCCAACGTTTGAGACTTAAGAAGCGATCCATTGACCGAAACATACGAAGCGAACTGGATTGAAGACAAATGCAAAATTTAAAAAGGGGCATATAACACAATGTATTGACACAACACATCAACACACTCACACACACTTAAAACATTCCATGACGTCAAATCTATGTGTATTTCATTCAACATTCAAAAGTTAAAATAGCATACACATTTAAAAAGATAAGTGTTACGGATTTGCGATATACATCACTCATGATAAACAAATAAGAAAAATTAAAATACATATAAAGTCATCTCAACGTCATCCTTCTACGTGTGACATTATATTGAATTGTCGGCTCTGTTTCTTCGGCAAATTTTTACAGAGTACCATATAAATCCTCGTACGTGGTACTATTTTTCATCTCATCCAAGAAGATGGTTCTAACGCTCTCGACTAGCTGCAACATATCCAAAGTATCTTTAACATGCTCATCATTTATCAAAACCTTTACATTTTATGGTCTAGGCGGATCTCCCATGACTGCAGGCACCAGCTTCAAACGATATATCCTATAGAGCCATACACTGTAACCTGTTACAGACTGTTAGGGAGCCTCCACTAAAAGACCTTGCATGTCTTCAGATATAACATGCACCAAAAAAAATAATGGAATGCTTGATCTATCTAGAAGACATTCAACTTCGGTACGTCGGAGGGAGGCCTTATAATGGTTTGAATACATTCATACCACATCATCACACGCCCTAGAAAGTGGCGAATAAACTATTTGTTGGCATAATTTTTTTCCAACTGGAGTACCAACATATGTTGTTGAAGGGACGCATTTGGCGATGTTTATCATAGGGGTTGAAGATCATGTTGTCGACCTTTAGGTGATCAAAGAAGGTCTTGTAATTGTTCGGTGATATGTGGGCCATTGTCAGGAAAAGAAAACTACACTTACTTGCCCCTATGACATTTATGCCTATAGAAGGATGCCTTCTGGATTGTGTAATGTACCCACTATTTTTCAGTGTTGCATGATGACTATGTTTTCTCACTTTATTGAAGATATAATGGAAGTTTTCATGGATAATTTCTATGTGTATGGTTCTAGTTTAGATAATTGTTTGGTTAATCTAGAAGAAAAAAAAAACTAGTTGAAAGATATTAAAAAAAAGCTATAAAAATTACAGCCCAAGTATGGGACCGGACACCCAAAATGGGTCACGGTATGGGTAAGAGTTCAATTTTTTACCCCTCGTTATAAATGGTGACGAGTATGGGGATACATGAATCCCAACATGTTCATAGTAGGCAAAATTTGTCATCACCTTGCCTCATTATCATGTCTAATGATAAGAGATATTCTCCAACTTAATCAGAAATTCAAATTTGAATTCAACCATTCGAGAATGCAGCAATGTAAACGCGGTCTTACATGATTCGAGTTATAGTCTATGCAGTTTCATACAAAGAATATTATATTCACATAAAAAATGACAAATTTATAAAATGAAAAATAACAGATTAATACTCCCTCTTTGTTCGGAACAAATTTATACTTCCTCCGATCTTATATATAAGAAAAAGTTGGGTCAACAACAGTTGATATATCTTGTTTGAACTAAAGACATCAACTTTTGTTGGTCAAACTTCCTCTTATATATAAGATCTATAAGTGTCAGAATGGGTCTAACAAGCTACATGCTTCATCGGACCGGACCACAAAGACGTTATTTAAATACGAGCTCTAAAAATACAACTTGAGTCTGACCTTATATGGGTCACATACTAAAATGGAAATGTTATTAAAAGTTATAAAAATTTGTTATAAGCATTATATTTTTTTATTTATATAAAAAAAATATATATAATTAAGAAAAACAAAAGAGAAAATTTAAAAACATGAATGTTTTTCTCTAAAAAAAAAACATGAATGTTTTGAAGTGCATCAACTTCATTTAAATTTATGAGCTTCCATCTTAAAGCTACGGTCTCTCCAAATTTTAAAATTCATAAAAACTTGAACTATCTTTTCTTCTTTCTTTTATCATCTATGCATTGAAGTGCCTTGTAATTGATTTCATCAAATAAAAGTATTTGTGTGTCGGTTTGACTATAGAAAGCTTTAGTGCTACATTAATGTTACTAATTTATGTTAGCTTTTTTTGGTATCGCGGGTAGCGTAAGAAAAAACCAGGTCGGATTTGGTTTTGCAAAACCTAAGTTTAGATAGTTAAAAAATTTAAACCTCGAGTCCGACAATTTGTCGTAGATTTATTTTTGAGGTCTATGTTTGGTTTTTTGAAAGTCTAATATGATTTGTTGGTCTGTTTAAAAATGTATTTTATGTGAAATCTTATATATTTATATGGTTTGTCTAACCTATGCAAATTTACATATCTTAGAAAACTAAAAGTGAAATTTTTGTATTAAAAAATAACACTTATTTATTAAAAATATATATATTTAACATTAAAATTTAAAAGTACAAGTTCTAATGAAAATTTACCTTTTTTTTAACTTATTTTTTTTTACAAGACTTTTTTAAACTTATATTTTTTTTTGAAATAAGAATTTTTAAAATTTTTTTTTTAGAGAACTTTTTTAAACTTATTAGCATGCAAATTTGTAACTATAGAAAAACTATTATTTATAGGCTTAATTGCATGTTCGGTCCATTATGTTTATTTTAGGTTTTAAGTTGATCCCTTAAGTCTTAAATGTCTTAAATAGGTCCCTTACATTTTAAAGGTTTTAAGTTGATACAAAATGTTACTTACGTTGGAATAAGTTAGTCCCTTCCGCGACATTATATTGAGATTAATAAAACAAAAAACATTAAAAAATGATTTAAAACTTATTTTCTAAATAAGTTAAATTTCATCACTCATATTGTCAACTTAAATCTTTAAACAACCAAATAACGAAATAGATTAACGTATTCCGTTTGAGTAAAGTTTCGAATCAACTTAAAACTTTTAAAACATAAAAGATCAACTTAAATTTTTTAAAACATAAAGGACCAATTTAAAATTTAAAATAAACATAAGAGATCAAACATGAATTATTTATAGGGTCATGTTAACTTATGCTTTTATGACACATGTTAAACATTAAATTCTTGCCACTAGTAGTAAGTATTAATTGAAAAAATTAATATTAAATTTTTTAAATAATAAATTAACACAACTTCCAATATAAAATTTCTATTAATAGAATCCTTAACGTGTGCCCTAAAACACAAAAGACACAAGTACATCTAAGTTAACATTTCTGAGATATAACTAATTGTGAAAGGCGATTAATTAACGGAGGGTGAAAAACTGAGACAGAATCATAAACAAAAGACATTGATTTTGAACACAGAATCGTAAAAAAATTCACCGACGCGTCGACAGTGAGTAATTACCCAACCCATAATTAACGCTGCTTTCCACTGTCGGTGTCAGAAACCAAATCAAATAAAAAGCTCCGAAAAAGATCGAAAGAAAACCAGAAATTACAAACTTTTTTTTATAATAAAGTTGGGATCGTGATATTATTATTCGATTCACCCTCATTTTTATTCTATGTTCTGCCGCTACATCACCCATCATACACCCTCTTCTTCATTCGGATGATTTTCAATGTTCTGCATTGGTAACCTTTTTCTTTGCCTTTATCATTGTTTTTTTTATCTAATGTGGGGATTGAATATGTAATGTTTTATTTTATTTTATAATTTCAATGTATAATCCAATGATTATTGCGGAATGAATGAAAATTTGTGTGTATTAATGAAAAAAAAAATGGAATTTTTGTGATAGTTATTGCAAAAGTTTCATTTTTTTATTTGTTTTTGATATGAGTTAGTTAGTGGCATTTTGCATTGTTACCTGCTTTGAAGGGCTAGAAGGATCATGATAGTTGATAGATACATTGATTTTATTGTAGAGCTCTCATTGTATTGTTTGAGGCTATTGTGTAGGTGTCAAATACCAACACTTGAGAAGCACCGACACAGACAAAAACATCGGATACGACACTGACACGTGACCTATGAAGGACAGACACTTTTCGAATTAGATGTGTCTTAGTGTCAGTGTCGGACACGTGTCGTGTCCGACACTGAGACGACACCGACTCATACAATTACACTTAATTATGTGGTTCTCTCAAATTATTAGCGGTGTCTGTGTGTCGGTGTCTGTGTTGTATCCGGTGTTCGTGTCTGTATTTGTGCTTCATAGCACGTGACACAAGTAAAAATTTGAAAAAAATGAATTAATTGAATATAATCACATTTGAATTGTGAGTGCTACATAGATTTGTGTTGTTGTATGAGTTCAGTATACACTGATTATGGGTGATTGATTGTTTGTTATTATTTTTTGTTGAAATTTTAAGCTTTTTTTGTTGTTTGCTTGTTTCACAGATATTTTGGTCTATGTCTGAATTTCGGAATATGCTCTGGCATGGCTCTTCTAAGAAATTATGGTGAATTATTTCCAGAGAGAAGAATCATCATTGACGCAGCTTTCAATTCTTTTGGTAAAAGTGATCATGGCTCTAAAGTTTCACGTCGTGGTAGAAGGTTTGGAAGGATCATCACTAAACACCGACTTTTGCGATGGATTTTCCTCCTCCTGACACTCTTTTCAATATTTTTAACTATTTATGGACTGAAAAAATTTGTACAAGGTGAGGCCAGAGACATGGGAATTTCTTCCTGATATTTTGTAAGCTTATATACAAATAGTTTTCTGCTGTCGGTTATGTGTTTGAAAAATCCAACTTGCTGAATTTTCACTTGTGTTTCTTGCAATGCTTTTGTTACAGCTAAAATTGAATCCAAATTCTCAACACCACATGATCTTCCGGGAGAACGTAACCTACAAGAGGGTAGTTTTTTAGACAACTTTGAAAAGCCACCTAAAAGCAAGCGCCGGAAGCGTAAGAGCCATGCTTTGCAACTCATTTATCATTATATTATGTTTTGTGAATTTAAAGTTGAACGAACACCTATTATTTAGTGGCGAGAATAAAAATGATAAGATAGGATAAGCATGCTATCCTATTATCATCTACGGCTTGTTGAGGCAATGGAAAATGATAAGCTTATCATGCAGGCTTATTCTATACTACTCATTAGTGTAAATTTTATCCTAAATGGTAGCTGGGTTAGAATAAACAAGATAGAATAGTGATTTTTTTCCACCCTTATCTGTGATCCTCTGTTCTTTCTTGCTCTCTCTCTTTCCCCATGGCAGCACCTATCAACCTATACTCTCCAGCCTGTACCACCACCTCTTCCACCCGACATCCTCACCCACCTCTGCCCAAGACCTTGTTCGTTGCCACCTGACATCCTACACCACCGCCACCACCATCTCACACTTTCCTGATTCTTTTTTTCCCGATACTTTACCACCATCTTTGCCTACTAGTCGAAAGGATAATTTTGTCGTTTGTGTTCCACCTCAAATGTGTGAATCTGATAACATAATACTATTTATGAATTATCTGATGCTCATCAAATATTGGATATGATTAAAGCTTATCCGGCTCATATCCTATCTCAGTCTTGTCGAACTCTCTTGTCCTATTTATATGTATCCTATCTTTGCCACCAAACGTAGTTTCCACTCCCCTGGTTTCTTTCTAAAATGATGATTTATTGAGATATCCATTTTACAGAAAATGTTTGTGAAAGAGAGTACTGAAACATTGGATAACAGATGAGTTATTTGCGTTATTTTCAAAGTCATAAATAAATGTGAAGCTATCAAACTGTTGCAACTGTAAAAACCAAAAATTGGAAAAAAATAACCATTCAGACAGCGGAGCACTTTTAGGACTATGTAGTTATACTTTTCTTATAGTCAAGACAAAATGCAAAATACTGTGTTACATAATCACATGATGCCGGCAAAACCTGATTATTCATCTGTCCTTGATATTTTCCTTGACATCGTAATTTTTAGCATTTTGATAATGATGTGTGCTTCTGTATATGTTGATTACTAGTTTATGTTAAATGCAAGCGGTGTTTTCCAAATCAAAATGAACAAGATATAACTGAGTTTTTTAACTTCATGGTTACGTCGCTTCTGATTCTAGTGTTTTGTTGAGTAAATCAACATTGTGTATATAATCTATCCTGATTATTTGAATTTATGTTCCTAACTAAGCTGGCTCAGTATTAACTATATTCTTTGCCTCCAATAATTTCCTTAAACTCAATTCTTTCAGATTTTCCTTGTGAAGTTGGACTTCTGCAATCAGTTGATGGCCTTGTTGAACCTAAAAATTATATGAACTTCACATGGTTTTCTCTAGACTATGTTGACCGCGAAGAAAAAACAATGGAAAATGATTTATTTGAACCTCGATTTGGAGGGCATCCAACTCTAGAGGAAAGAGAAAATTCATTTTATGTGAAAAACCAGACAATTCATTGTGGTTTTGTCAAGGGGCCACCGGGATATCCAAGCACTGGATTTGATTTAGATGAAAAAGATAGAGCATACATGTCCAGCTGTAAGGTTGCAGTTTCTTCATGCATTTTTGGAAGCTCTGATTTTCTTCGGAGGCCTACAAGTAGACTGGTAACTCAGCTATTTTTTCTTCTGTTTTTTGCATTATCGATACAAAAAGCAAAAGTTTAAGTCAAGGCTTTGTTTGAGATTAAGATGCTGAAATGGAACCAAAAAGTCCCATTAGTTATAAATCTTCCAATTATTAGAGTCAGAAAAGTAATATGCATGTAGAAGATATTGAGTTAGATTATCTATGTTACAAGAAACTAATAAGAGAGAGGAGAATCTTGCAGAATGCAGATTTTAATCTCTCAAACAAATGTTCACTTCAAAAAATTTCCATTTCAATAGATTTAGTTTTCATAAAATATATTTGTTTGCATGTTTTACTATAAGTTTTAATTACATATAAACGGAAGCACGGTGCACAAAGATCCCGCATACGCAGGGTCCGGGAAGGGGTCCCACCATTTGGTGTATTGTATGCAACCTTACCCTGTTTTTTTTACACAAGAGGCTGTTTCTAGGGCTTGAACCCGTGACTTTTTAGTCACATGACAACAACTTTACAATATTATTACATGCTATGCTGTAGTGTATCTTCCTGTCAAAAAATGTTGTAGTGGAACTTAAATATCCACTTGGATTATGTGATTAATAATACTTTATTGGAAGATTAGTCATTGATGTATTACATCTTTTAATTATATATAACATTTAATGTATGCCTCTTTGCCACAGATCAGTCAATATTCAAAGGACAATGTTTGTTTTGTTATGTTCTTGGATGATCAAACACTGTCCAAACTTTCATCAGAAGGAAACCCTCCTGATGAAAGAGGTTACATTGGCCTGTGGAAAGTAGTTGTTGTAGAAAATTTGCCGTATGAGGACATGCGAAGAACTGGCAAGGTGCCAAAATTTTTATCACACCGCCTCTTCCCAAATTCTAGGTAGGTCTCACAATTTGTTCCAGCATCCAAATTTCTTCAATTCTGTTCCCAACTTTAATATTGTTGAAAATACTTGTTTGGCAGGTATTCAATTTGGCTTGACAGCAAGATGCGACTCAATTCTGACCCTATGCTAATTATTGAATATTTTTTGTGGCGAAGGAAGGCAGAATATGCCATTTCAAATCATTATGATCGTCACAGTGTCTGGGAGGAGGTACTTCAGAATAAGCGGTTAAATAAGTACAACCACACGGCAATTGATGAACAGTTTAACTTTTACGAGTCCGATGGCCTCCCCAAGTTTGAACCATCAAACCACAATCCTCTTCCGAGCTGTGTGTATCCTTCAAATCTTTGTTCATTATGGATTTTTGTTGGCTCTACTTGTGCATAATACGATTCCGATTCCAACTATTGAGTCTTTCATGTTGCAGATGTTCCTGAGGGTTCCTTTATAGTCAGGGCACACACACCAATGTCAAATTTATTTTCATGTCTTTGGTTCAATGAAGTTGATCGATTTACATCCCGTGATCAACTAAGCTTTGCTTATACTTATTTGAAACTCAGGAGAATGAATCCCGATAGACCATTACAGCTATATATGTTCAAGGTGAATTTTTACACCATCTCTCTCCCTCGCTCTGTGTGTGCGCGCTGTGTGTGTTAATATCATGCATATATGTTGAACAATACTATTCTTCATGTTTTATGTGATCTCCATCAAAAGGCGTATTAGTCACTAATAAACTACCTTAGCGCTGAATGAATATATTGGTATTTAACGAAAAATGTTCGTCTTCAATCTATGCAGGATTGTGAACGTAGAGCATTGGTGAAGCTATTCCGGCACAGGGCAGTTCCATCTCCGCCAGGGACTGCTTAAACAGTTCCAAGCTCCTGGCTTGACATAACATGATACGTGGAGGGATGCACGGTGAAGGGAGAGGTAATCCATATTTGACATCACTTCCAGCTTGACTAGCTGGACCAAAGAGAGGCAAACACAGCTGTAGCAAAGGCGGTTTCCGGATCTTGTATTTGTGGTTGATATGTAATTGCCTTTGCAATATTGTCACGAAGAATTTAACTCTGTTATGGGGTTCAATGGAAGACCTGGTGAGCTAAAGGCAAGTTGATCGATGTTTTAGTTTGTTCAGCTTCCTCGTTTTTGAGTTAAGTATGATTTTGATAACATGTGAGGTTAGTTTATCTTTCCTATTCGTGTAAGATGTAACAGGTCCTCCATTCTCTCAGTCAAAAGTAGAGGTTATTGGTTAGTGGCTTAGTGCTGTAAGTTTTTGGTCAATGAGGAATTTTCCTTTTGTAACTTGTCCCTATATCAAAGAAATTAACTATTTTGGTTCATAGCCATTGAATTGGAAAATATTAATGACATATTTTTAATAATTATTGATTGAGTTTCCAGTCCTTCAAAATAGTTGTTAAAATCGTGCAGATGACCACGTCTATTACACCTAGTGGCAAAGAACTTGGTTCAACTGTAGAATTCATTTCAACAAAACATCTTCATATTATATAGACATAGATATTTGAACATACACCAACCAGTACACAAATAAATATCACGTATTACATATACATAATAAGTACCACATAAGTTTAGATTTCACACATGGCTCTTGATGGAGGAGCTATAACCACTCTGAACATCATCATACCTAGACCACAGCATAACACCACCATATTTGGAAGAACCTTTAATAGCAGGAAGTACAGTAGAGGTAAGATCATCTGCAGAAATAAAACCACTTCCTGCAGCCGTTGGAGAAGCAGGTAACCCTAAGAATATCTTGTTTGCTGGGATACCTGATGTCCACTGCTTCCACGCATCTTCGAAGTTCGTAAATGCATCAGGGTTGTATTGACAAGGAGGGTTGTTGTAGAATTGTACCCAAACATAATCAAAAAGTCCTGTTGTAAGTGCATTTCCTATCCAAGCATCAGGAAATGGACATTGAGGAGCTGCAGTTATGTAAACTTTCTTGTTGTACCCTTTAAGATACCTAGCAAGATCACCCCAATGTTGGCTTGATCCTCCTTCGATATCAAAGTCAATGCCATCAAGAACAGCAGGACCAAGAGGGCGAGACGAAGATTGTCCACCCAAAAAGTTATTCCAAAGGTAAGTTGCTACACTGTTTGCATCTTTTGTGGATGCAATTGAGTAGCTTCCAGCACCTCCTCCTATTGACAACAATACTTTGATGCCTTTGGCTTGACATGACTTGATGTCTGAGCTTAAGCCAATGCATCCATTACTGTATGGATCACAATGACCAGCTAGATTAATCATCGGAGTTTGGCCATCTCCGAATGTCGGTAAGAAGGCTATGATCACATATTCATAGTTGCCTGTGGCACAAGCCTCAGCTAACGTGCCCTCGTTTCCGTTCTGGCCCCAGTAGATTGCAATTTTGCCTGCATTAGAACCATTTGCTAGTGCTAACATGAGCAAAGAGAAAAATGTGAATGAGACTGTCGATTTCAATGCCATTTTCATTTGTGTTGTTGTTGCCTATATCTATTGAATGTTCACAAGATATTTGTGTTGATCAATTTATGTTGCAAATCATAGTTGTGGGGGTGGCTTTTATAAGGGTGACATTACAAAGTATGTTACAAAAATGTGGTCCTTATGATCATAAGAGTGTTGCTTGGCAGTTGCTTTGGAAAGGGTTCCATGGTTTAAACGCAGTCATTGATTCTGACCCAATTGACATCCCTCTTGTCTGTTTCTTTTTCTTGCTACTCTTTTTTTTTGGCATTATGCTTTTGTTAATTTTTTCAGTTATAGAAAACAGAAAAGTAGTCACAGCCATTCAATTATTTTATTGTTTAAAAGTTCATATCAGAATGTAAGCAATTTTTATATTTTTTACCAAAGTTTATGCAATACTCTGTCCTTAAATATAAGATTTTTTTTTTTCTCTCACTGCATCTTTTTACTATAAAACCATTTTTAAATTTTCAAATGTGTTATTTTTTTTTACTAGTATACCCATAATTATGTCAACAAAAATTGTTAACAGATTTAATATTGTTATCAATCTTTTAATTCCCGTGGTTTACGTCAACAAACTCTTATATTAAGGGATAAAGTATTTGATCAAAATAAATTAAGACTAAACATCCTCGTTTATATTTTAACTTTTGGCATGTCTAACGCTCTTTTTAGATTCAAATACCACTGAAAACTTTTTTTTTTTTTTTACAATAACATCCTTGTGAGAAGGGGTCTACCACCGATGAGTTCTCTTTGGGAAGGGGTTTGAGGCAGGGTGATTCTTTGTCACCTTTTCTTTTTCTTCTGGCTGCAGAGGGGTTTCATGTGTTAATGAAATCTCTGCCAGATATTAATTTATTTAACGACTACAAGGTGGGGGGGAATGATCCGGTTTCGGTCTCTCATTTGCAATTTGCGGATGACACGTTAATTTTGGGGGAAAAATCATGGGCTAATATTCTTGCAATGCTAGCAGTTCTTATTCTATTTCAAGACTTGTCTGGGTTGAAGGTAAATTTTTGGAAGAGTCTCCTAGTTGGGGTGAATGTACCTGGTTTTTGGTTAGCTGAAGAAGCTATGGTTTTGAACTGTAAAGTCGACTATATTCCATTTATGTACCTCGGTTTGCCTATTGGTGGAGATGTGCGTCGTCTGGCTTTTTGGGATCCCCTTTTGAAGCGTATACATTTTAGACTATCAGGGTGGAGTTCGAGATACTTGTCTTTGGGTGGCCGTCTGGTTCTGTTGAAGTATGTCCTGTCATCGTGCCTGTTTATGCCCTCTCCTTTTTCAAGGCTCCGTCAGGTATAGTTTCCTCTATTGAATCTCTTTTTAATTTTTATTTTTTTGGGGCGGTGGTAGACCACAGGAAAATATCTTGGATTGATTGGAAATCTATTTGTCGGAGTCAGGAGGTTGGCGGTTTGAGGGTAAGGAGAATTAGGGATTTTAATATTGCATTATTAGGGAAGCGGTGCTGGAAGTTGTTGGTGGATAGAGATAGTTTATGGTATAGGGTGCTGTCGGCTCGTTACGGGGTGGAGGGGGCCGTGTGAGTGATGGTGGCCGTGAGGCCTCAACTTGGTGGAGGGTCATATCTGCTTTACGCTCGAAAGAGTGGTTCCATGGTAATGTTTGTCGTTCTTTGGGTGATGGCAAAAATAATCTCTTTTGGATGGATGAATGGGCGGGTGAAGTGTCTTTTAGCGTTAGATTCAATAGATTATTTGAGTTGTCGTTGCTGAAAAGTGAATTGGTGTTTGACATGCATATGTTAGGTTGGGGGTTAGAGGGGGCGGCTTGGAGTTGGAGGCATAGGCTGTTTGCGTGAGAAGAGGAGTTAGTGGGGGAACTTAGGCTTTTACTTCAAAGTGTCACTTTGCAGGTTGATAGGGTGGATAGGAGGCTTTGGCAGTTGGAAACATCTTCTGTTTATACTGTTCCAAGTGCTTATAAATTTTTGACAGTTAATGTTCCTGTTGATGATGCAGTGTCTGTGTCTTCTTTGTGGCTTAAAGAAGTTCCCTTGAAGGTGGTGTTATTTGCTTGGCGTCTGTTTCGTAATAGGTTGCCTACTAAGGACAACCTTTACCGTCGTAATGTGGTTGACATCGATGACCAGTTATGCGTTGGAGGTTGTGGGGAGGTGGAAACATCTTCCCACTTATTATTACATTGTAATGTTTTTGGATCTGTTTGGAATCACATCTGTAGGTGGATCAGCGTATCTTATGTTCTGCCTTGTGATGTAACAAGTCTTTTTAATCAGTTTAGTTCTATTGGGGGCGCTGCCAAGTCAAGGCGTTTCATCCTTCAAGTTATTTGGTTTGCAACAGTGTGGGAAATTTGGAAAGAAAGAAATAACAGGGTTTTCAATGACAAAAATTGCTCTATATTGCAAGTGGTGGACAAAATAAAGTCGCTAACTTTCATGTGGTTGAATGGGAAATACGTTAGTCTTCCATCCAACTATCATGGTTGGTGGCTTAATCTGTTTACGATACTGGGCATTGGATAATTGTTAAATCAATCTTGTTTTGTTTATGTGGTTTGGCGTTTACCTTGTAATTATTGTTCAGAATCTGTTTGTATTGTGGTGTTTCTTCCTTAGCACACCTTGTGTTAGGATAGCCTTTCTGACGTGGTAATATAATTCATTTTAGTCTCTTAAAAAAAAATCCTTATGAGAATAAATATTAAATATTAGATCACAAGGAGAGTTTGAAAGAGAGCGAGATCTCCACATTTAACTAAGAATAATCATACAGATGGGTTTGTACGCTGTGTACATTCATAATTTTAAGGCATTAAGCATTCCTCACTTATATGTTGTTTGATAAGTTCATTTTATCTAATGTGAAATTTATTTTTATTTACGGTTGACACTCAAATATTAATTAAAAGGATCACCTAGAGTTTAAAAGGATTGCCTTTTTCAACTATATCACCACTTAGTTAGAGAGTTAGTGTGAGAACACCGGTTATCAAACATGTGATTCTAGGGGACTTATCTTCAATAAACTGTATATTATAATTTGGTCTTTTAACCTTGTCAAACACTACCTGAAAAAAAGAGATTGTGTCTGTAGTACATTCTTGTCTCTAAGTTTATTTGACATCGTTAACCATTTAGACTTAATTTACTTTATTTAATAAATAAACTAGCGGAAAAATGAGCACCCACGTGTCTGTTTTTTTATTCTTTTTATTGCGCTAATACGTGTATATTTTGAGCGGTATTTTATATTAAATCTTGATTAGAATTATAAATACAAATATTTGTTACTTTCAAATTGTAACATATCCAACAAACCATGTTTATCCTTTTCAATGACAACAATAATTTAATAACAATATAATTTAAAACTCTTATCCTTTTTAATAACACAAACGATATAACATTAATATAAGAAAATTTATTTAAGGGTATAATTCTAATAATAAAAAAATTCAACCCAAAATCCTCTATCCCCTTTATATATAATGTAGATATAGAGAGAAAAAACATTTTCGATATGTTGCTTCGAAGCGATTTAGCGATTAGCATTTTTACGATTCAAATTTCTTTACGATTCAAGTTTTTTCATAGTTTCTGGTTTGTCCTCTTCTAACCCCTTCATCCTTTCATGGATTGATCCGTTGTTCTTTGTTGTTATCTTCCTCTGTGGAAGATTAAACACGAGTTTGTCTAATTGTCTCCCTTTTGCTCCCTCATCCTTTTTACCCCTTGTTTGTTCCATACTCCCCCCAAACCCTATTAATCTCTTGAACCTTCACTGCTTTTTGACCTTAGGGTTCTTTTCACCCTTGCCTCAATCTCCTTGTTTTCCTTCTTTCTGACCCTTCTCCCTCCCTTCCCTTCTCTTCTCTTCTCTTCTGTATTCCGTAACCATGACGCAACCTAATTTTCACTCCAACCAAGTCTTTGTGACCGACCCATCTCCTAGTCAAGGCCATAAACATCAGACTTCATCTACCCAACATCCTGGAACCATACCCTCCAGATTGACCTATCTGCAATAGAACAAAACAACCACAGCCAAACCAATCACAATCAAGAAACCAACTCAAACACACATAGCTCACAAGAAAACTACTCTCATACTAATTCTGGCTTCTTTGTCTACCTAGAAACCTTGATCCATGAAGGAGTTCAAGCTTGCAATAGAAGTATCCTAGGAAAATTCATCACTGACAAGCCCATTCACATTAATTCCATACAAACAGGGCTCAACAACATATGGGGCAATCTATGAAGCCCGAATACTCCAAAATGGAAACGTACCCGTATCGGATACGTATCAGATATCGATACTCTGCGGATACTCTCAGATACGTACCCACGGAGTATCAGAGTTAATTATTTTTAATCTAAAATATTTATTTTATCGGATACTTATAATATACTCGACAGATACACACAGATACTTATAAGATACTTCACAAAGACATCCTAAAAAAATGAAGTGTAAAAAAAACGAGACTGTGTTGTGAAAATTCAATGGAGATGTATATGATTCAGTTTAAGATATGAATCATTATAATTGTTTTTCGATAACCAATTAAAAATTATGTTTTTAATGGATGAAAGTAACGAGAGAGAGAGAGGAGATAACCTAACATACGAATGAAAATAGAATATGATTTATACGAAAACTTTACATTTTTTATTTTGATCACATGTATTATTTTTTTTGTAAATTGTGACTCTTATGATTATATAGTATTGAAGAGTAATCAATGTTTTTTTTTTTTTTTTTTAAGTATTTTACATGCATATAAATTTTAGTATAAATATTTTGTTAACGTATCTTAGCCGTATCGTATCCTAATTTTAAAAATTTTGCGTATCCGCATACCCGTATCGTATCGTACCCGTATCCGGGCTTAATAGGAGGCAACCCATCTGGGATGCAAATCCAGGAAATAGAAGGTAAAATCATCCAATTCTTCATGGATAACAAGATTGAACATGACAGAATCCTGCTTGGCAGCCCTTGGATATTCAGAAACTCTTGGCTTGTTATCAAACCATGGGACAGAGAATCAGACATCAGAAATCTTGATATTGAGCATGACTCGGTTTGGATTCAACTGTGGGGTTTACCCAATCACTGCAAGACTAAAAAGATGAGGAAAGCCTAGGTGCTCTAATGGGAAAAGTGGAAGCTGCTGAGATATATGAATACCCTGGTAAAAATAGAATCTTAAGATTAAGGTTGCTATCAATATCCACAATCCCATTCAAACATGAATCCATGTTGGAATCCCCATTGATGGGACATCTTGGATAGATTTCAGATATGAAAAATTGCCTCAAATATGCTACAAATGTGGCATTATTGGACATGTTGATAACCTTTGCCAAAACCCACCCTTGGACTTAGGCACTGCTGCACCCCTTGGCCCCTTGATCAAATCTACACAATATGGCAGAAGAGTGATGGAAGCTAAAGACAAGAAATTTTGGCCAATATACAACAGCCCTTCTCATTCCAAGGATTTTGGCCAATATAGTCCCTCTGTGCCTGATTCTCTACTCCAACAGCTGGCAGCCATGAAGATTCAACAAAAATCCCCTATGGATCATCTCACAGCCACAACAAACTATGGGAAAGTCTGAAAACAAAATCCATGCTAGACCCAAGTCACCTCATGTGACTCACTGAATATGACTACAATGGATGCATCTACTAGCAACCCAGGCAACATCACCTCCAAGAGACAAAGGATTGATGATTCTGCATACCTACTCAAAGACATGCAGACACTGCTCAGCAGACCAACGGGTAGTAATGATACTGTTATCATGGAATTGTCAAGGGATTGGTAACCCCTTGACAATTAGAGCTTATAAGAAGCTTATTACTATGCACCATCCTGATTTTATCTTTTTGATGGAAACTAAGAAACAAAAAAAATAAGTGTGCCTTTTTGAACTCCCTAACTGACCAGTACAAATCCTTTATTGTTGATTGCTCCACCACTGGTGGGGGAAAATCAGGTGGTATTATTTCTTTGTGGAATCCTTCTTTTGATGTTGATATAAAAATGTTTGATTCCTACTATATAGATGCTATTATTTCTTCCTCTTTAGATAACACCTCTTGGAGATGCGCAAGAATTTATGGTTTCCCTCAACATCATAACAAGTTCCTTACTTGTGACACTATTTCTAATCTTGCTAATAATAATTGGAACCCTAACTGGTTAATTTTTGGTGATTTTAACATGATTCTTAGCAACGAGGAGAAGATGGGAGGAAATTCAATGGATTTGAACATTTCTCAACTCTTCAGAGACACCATTACTGTTTGCCATCTCATGGATTTGGGATACCAAGGTGATATCTTCACTTGGGCCAACAATCATGATGATAATCATATTAAGTGCATTCTTGACATATATTTTGCTACTCAGGAGTGGACTACTTTGTTCCCTAATTTCTCTAATTCTCACCTTATTAAATTTGGCTCTGATCATAACCCTCTTTTGCTAGAATTTTCTTCCACCATTCCTAACAGGTCCAAGTTCCCCAAACCTAAGAGATTTGAGAAAATTTGGCTCAACAATGAAGATCATATTAACATTGTTCAACAGGCCTGGAATAACTCTCAAGACACTATAGCTCAACGCCTGACTAACACTTTGAATTGCCTTACTCAATGGGGAGCTGCTACATTTGGGGATATCACTAAGAAGATTAGATTAACTCAAAACTCTCTCTAGGAGCTTTATAAAGACAGTGAGAAACAAGGTATGATGTCCCAGATTGAAGACAGAGAAGGAATTAGATTCCCTTTTGGCCTTAGAGGAAACTTGGTGGCACCAAAGATCTAGAGCCATATGGCTTCAAAATGGGGATAAAAATACTAAGTACTTCTATATGAAAGCCAATCAACGGAAAAGAAAGAATAGAATTGAAAGGATTCAAGATGATTCTGGTCTCATACACTATGATCCTAATAACATTGAAGTTTTTTTTATAGACTACTTCAAAACCATTTTCACTAGCCAGAACCCTATCAATTTAGACGACACTGTTCAAGTGGTGCAAAATAACCTTACTGTTGACATGCAAAACTTTCTCAATGAGCCTTTCACAAAGGAAGAAGTTTTCCAAGCTATCTTCAGTATGAAGAGTCTTGCTGCGTCTGGCCCTGATGGCCTCCCTGCCTTATTCTATCAACACTACTGGTCTACTATTGGTCTTGACATAACTGCTTCATGCCTTGATATCATGAACCATGGGGGGGGGGGGGGACCCTAATTGCTTTAACCACACCAATATCTGTCTGATTCCTAAAAATAATTCCCCTAACAACCCCAAAGATTTCATACCCATTGCCCTTTGCAATGTGACCCTCAAAATCATTACCAAAACTATAGCTAACAGATTAAAATCCATCCCCCCTAATATCATATCTGACAATCAAAGTGCTTTTACCTGGAAGACTCATAACTGACAACACTCTTATGACCTTTGACATTTTTCACTACTTTAAACACACCACTAGAAGGAAGGGCTATGTTGCTATAAAAACAGACATGGTCAAAGTCTATGACTGTATTGAATGGAAGTTTATCAAGTCTACCATGATTTCCATGGGGTTTCCCTCTACCTTTGTTCACCTCATCATGAGATGTGTCCTACAACATCATTCTTAATGGAAAACCCTCCTATACTTTCAAGCCCCAAAGAGGCATTAGACAAGGAGACCCCCTCTCTCCTTACTTGTTTATAATTTGTGCTAATGTTTTTTTTGAACTAATCTCTAAATCTCAATTGGATAAGTCAGAATTACTCTTCAGTAAAAAGGTGCAACCTCAGGCCAAATCAGAAGTGATGAACACCCTCCCTATGCAAGTGGCAACAATATTTTCCAAGTACCTAAGCATGCAAACATTGGCAGATCAAAAAAACAAGGTTTTGAGTATATTCAAGACATAATTTGGAAAAAACTGAAGGGTTGGAAAGAAAAACATCTTCCTTTTGCTGGAAAAAGCACCCTCATTCAAGCTGTGGTTCAGGCCATTCCTACATACGTTATGAGTTGCTTTCATATTCCTAAGAATTTTTGTAGCTACAAAGAGAAGATGATTAGCAACTTCTGGTGGGGAAGTAATGTGGACAAGAAAAAATTCCACTAGATTAAATGGAGTAAAATGTGCAAGAATAAAAAAAGGGAGGTCTTGGTTTTAGAGACCTTACAATAATCCTAAAAACATGAGTAATAAAACTCCACACCATATCTCAGGTTTAAGTACATAACCATAGTCTCATCAAATAAAATCCAACAACAAATAAAAGATAATTAACATAAATGCCCAACACCCTAAACAGAGCCTTACTAGACTTTGAGCAAAATGTAAATGAGGTAGTTCCACGCTAGTCCTCAAGCAACTCAAGAGCAATAAGATACTCAGTCCTGCACGCCGTCTACCCACTCATACAAATAGGCAGGCGGTCAACCAAACGACCACCAGGGGTTAGATAATATTCCATAAAATAAAGTATAATCAAATAAATAGCATTAAAGGATTTCAAAAAAAATACACACACACACACAGCCACACACACACACACACACACACACACATTCAAAAATCCTAGAATACTAACTCCACAAGAATATTATCATATCACCATCATTGTATATCAAGCAACATATGCAAGTTCACAATTTCACATAAACACAACATTCACCAAATTTCACCAATGCATATATACACCAAAGTCACATAGTCAAGTATGACACATCTCACCAATTTTCAAGTGCATGCAATGCTCTAGACGTCTCTACATGCATGTGGTACAATTTTGAATTCCGGAGATAATTTTATCATATGAATTCACTAACTTAATAAACATCACCAATTACGTTCTTCACCAACTAATGTAATAAACATCACCAATTACATTCTTCACCAAAAGACTCAACATGACTATGAATGCATGAACTTTCAAGTAAAGACTCGACAATGCACAAATCACCAAACTATATTATATAATTTACACCATCATATAATATCTTCACCAAACACCACCATTTGCATTATCAAGTATTTACATCCACACAATTCAACAATTCATAATCACCAAAGAGTCATCATAATAATCATCACCAAATAGTCATTACCAAAAAATCATCTCCAAAAGAAACATCAAAAGAAATATCATCGTTTCATAAATCACGATTCGCATAAAAGACAAATAATTCACGACAACATGATAACCAAAATATTATACACCAATCGATCATTGATTCATCCTTATTTCATTATATTATCATGTATACAAATCCATTTACAAGTTATCCGATCATAAAACCTCATTTCAACAAAGCTCGTCTATTTTCACAAAATTGTCGATTTTCAAATATTTCACCAAAACAAGGTTTCAAGCATGAACAACACTCTCATGAAATCCCTACATATCATCTAACATCTATGAAAATCATTCATGGCATTTTCGTTTCACAAAGTTTCTTCGTTTCTCAAAATTTCACAAGTTCGTCTCATTTTTAACATGTTTTGAAATCAATTCTTTTCCTCAAGAATAAGCCATGTTAATCCACTCAAATAAGCCTAATTAAACTCTATTCAAGTAGGTTTAGTTTTTAGGAACTCATAGGCATACATACGGAACCCCAAAAGTACGAAAAAAACGTTGTTTCCAGACCACCCAGAGAGTGCACGATCGTGCACGGGTCGTGCACTTCCTGATGCAAACCGTGTACTTTGCTTTGACAACAAAGTTGCATGTTTTCATGTTTTTGCGCGCGGGAAAGAGTATGATTTTTGATCCGTTTTCGATCTTGTTTTCATCGATTTCATTCTAAACACTTAAAAAGTTGATTCTTACCCCAAATTATAGTTTTCTAACCCAAAACAACTTTATTCAAATCAACCAAAATGACTTATTTTCAAAAGTTCTTAAAAACGGCTTTTAGCACAAAAATCCGATTTTCTCCCAAACGATTTCTCACCAAAACACATTGATTAATAACAAAAATTCTCCTCAATTCAATTCATCATAACAACCTAATTAATCCACTCAAATTCATCAAAATCAAACTTCTCCAGTTTTGATCCATTTTTACAAAAATCACCAAAACACAACAACTTAACCACAACCACACATTTATCATCACCCAGTTCATGAATTATCATCACCAACATATACCTAACAACATCCATAGCATATAATTCATGAATTCGTCATCAAACAACAAAAACATCATCATTTTCATCATTTTAAGCCAAATTCTCAAAGTATTCACTTCAACACATATCAACAATGAAAATTAAGCATCAACAACAAGTTTACCACAAATTTTACATACCCAAATTCATCACTTAATTATGAGCACGAAAATTAACAACCAAAATTATTAAAATCATAATTTATCCAAAACACATACAATCCATAAGTGAAAAAGTAGATTATAACTTATTAAGTAGAATATACCTATCCCCCTTACCTTGTTTCCTCCAAAGCTAAGCTAATCTTCAAGAATCTTCATTCCTCTTGTGATTCCTAGCTCTCCTCTTCACTTCTCTCCAAATGGGTTCTTCTCTTTCTCTCTCAAATCTCTCTAGCCTCTCTATTGTGAAAGTGTGAAATGATTTCTAACCATAGTTTTGCACTAGTGTTATGTTTATATACTCCGATCTATTGGACTAGGTAATATCAATTCATAGTGGGTCTCAAAACTCTTACCACGTAATTCTAACAAGTTACTACACACTTAACTTATTAAAACTCTTATTATTACCGTCCGAAAATAATTACCGCAAGCCATCACTAAACTTAGTAAAAATAATTATTTTTTAATAAAATACTAAAAATATTCTTCTTCCTAACACTACCAAATTACCCTTGCTCAAAATTACCAAAACGCCCTTAGTCCTAAAAATGACCAAAATACCTTTTTCATCCAAAAATCCACTAATCCAAAGTCAAACACATAAACCAGCAATTAAACACATATAAACACATGTAAAAAATAAATAAAATAAACCTAGCGAAAAACAGAATGTTCCAAATGTAGTCAAATGATCATGCATATTTGTTTGACAAATGCATTTTCAAAAACTAACAAACTAGATCCACTAAGGCATCCTAGAACAAAAGCAAGTAAGCAACCACAATTGAATTACAAGCAAGAATGCAAGATTAGGCACAAATGAAAAAATAGCATGCAAAAATGATGAAAGAAGATCAACAAGAAACAAGTACTCATGTAAGAAATCGACATTGTAGCATGAGAAGAACATATCATACATAAGGTAGGGTAAGAGGTGATTTTCAAGGAGAAGTCAAAACTCATTTGACTGTCAATGAGAAATTTACCTGTAACTAAAGGCTTACTCCCTTGTAAGAGTGCTTCAAGGAGGGATGATTAATGAGATGTCTATTGTGACAATCCAACATGATAAGACTAATGGAGATGTTAAGTATTTGAAATACTTGTATACGCCGTCGTCACACTTTTTTTCACGATGTCCTTGAAATGTAAGGAGCTTATAATGGAGTATCATCTTTGACTTTTCTCATTTATCACCAAACCTATAACACACTAAAACAAACACACCTTTGCCAATCTTTTCGGAGCAAGAGAAAAACAAGGAACACCATAGTTTATTTCTGAGTGTTGAGATGTGTCCATATTTCCTTTATTTAAGGATAAGAGTAATGGACCCACCTTAACTAAGTGTCTTGGACAACCTAGAAGGAAAAGTTCCATCAAAGGTTACAAGACACATTTGCACTAATCAATTAGGGATCCTTAGGCCCCCAACTAAGGTTGGATCCTTGGGATTAATTTCACAACTTAAAACATTGGGCACACACACCATTACCTCTTCAGGAACTTCAACTACGCTAATGTGGCAATGAGGTGTGGTATGACTACATCTTCCACAATAATGGCACCTAATGTTAGGTCCATGAGATTTTCTACACTTTTTGTTGTTTTTATCATAAGAGTATTTTTTGTGTGGCCTTTTAAAGGAGTTCTTTCATCTTTTGAGTTCATAGCAAAGACCATGGAACCTTTGGATACTTTTTTTTCTAGTTTCTTAGTTAGAGATTTGATCTTTTCATACAAACTAGGATAAGTTTCACAACTTGCAAAATCCATCCAATTTGAATCATATATGGGTGGATTTTCCTTATGTGGCTCTATTGTAGGATTTACAATTTTCTCATTTACAAGTGATGCATGCTCATCCTTCAAGCATCAAAAGCTTCTTTTAGTTTGGAAATCTCATATTCTAGTTTTAAAATATTTTTCTTTCGAGCAATTAATTTCTCAAAAGCATTTAAGGATTCCACATGCATTTCCTTTATGGAATATTATAAGTCCTCATTAGTGGGTTTGAATTCAGAGTCGGAGTCGGAGTAAGTTCATAGGTCCGCAAGTGTACGGAAATATCTGTTTTAGTATAAAAGGTTGTCGAATCCACAGAGACCAGTGTCAACTACCGTAATTAATTGTTACGTTGTTTATCTAAGGCGATTCTAAATTATATGGGTGAAAAACTGGGAAATTAAATAGGTTTGATTAACTAATTAATAAACGAGTGCCCGAAATATAGTTTACGTAGACCGTTGATATCAGCTGAATAGCGTTTAGTTTTGTAGTAGGAAAATATTTTCGCGCGAAAAAGGATTAAATTAAAAAGCGGTCGCTTCGCTTTCACGATCGCGACATAAAATCCTGACTTTATAATCTATTCGACCGCTTTCGCGTGTTCGCCTTATAACGTCAAAATTCCTTTTATTTCAAAATAATCCAGTTTTGTTTGAAAAGTTATTTTTAGAATAATTTCAATTTAAAGAAATCA
>Ga0315915_1001211_pt1 | contig 30650 bp, 24 predicted proteins | sample MpolbnodulesMG_FD_207738 | JGI IMG/M metagenome (GOLD analysis project Ga0315915, IMG submission 207738) | Medicago polymorpha root nodule microbial communities from Los Angeles, California, United States - branched nodules | ecosystem: Host-associated > Plants > Roots > Nodule | place: USA... | reverse complement strand
ATTGCCACATTAGAGAAAATATTCAGTCAGCATCCTCATGCTTCTTCTCGTTTTTTCCCAAGATCAACTAGCATATCTCTTTACCAAAGCTCTCCATCCTCAACCTTTCAATCTTTTACTATCGGACTGGGCTTGCAAGACATCTATCAACCTTCACCTTATGGGGGGCTATTGGATAATACACACATAGAGGACATGACTTGCATCGCAAGCAATTAAGTTTAGAGTGATTAAGTAGCAATATAGTGTTTCTCTTCTTTAGTAGCTTACTGTACTATGGCTTTCTTATATAAATACTCCTTGTACCTTCGGTTGCAAGTAATAAGAAAATCATTATTTCTACATTCATTTTCACTCTCTTAATACTACACTTACATGACCAAGGAGCAGCCATATTAGTCACATGTATTAAATAAATAAATATATAAATAAATTATAGATACAAATTGTACCTTGAGCATTATCCATCGAATTATGACTGAGTTTCAAAGTTGTTAGAGCAGTTAATCCATTCAAACTTGGCAAGATGCTACTATTTAGATTGCTCAATGAAAGGTCTAATGTCTCCAACTTTTTAAGTCTTGGAAAACCTTCAAAAAAAGAAGCAAAGTAAGCTATGATAAGTTTATACTCTACACGATAACAAATATGTCTCAAGGTTTCCGTGATATTTGATTGATAAAAATAGTTTTTTCAACTGCTTTATTTCAACTTTGTTTTTGTAGTAAAGAAGTAAAGTCATGAAAAAACTTTTTAATGCATTAAACAATGAGAAATAGAAAGGGGATACTCATTTAGGTTGGTCTTTTGGTATTGGTTTGAGATCTTGAAACGTATTAATTTAAGATCTTAAGTTTGATTTTCTCTTGTATCAATTTCGATGGACTTGTTTGACTTGTTCAAAAACAAATAAATGAAAGGGGAAATCAATCTCACTTTTTTTTTTTTTGAGAGAAAATCAATCTCACCTTATTAACCATTTTGAAGGACATATTTTATTTTTATGAGAAATGATATTTGTATAATCATTTTGAAATAACTTTTAAGACAACTTTCTCTCTCTTATTCTCGTTGTGTTCATACTTTTTCTCAATCTTTCTCTCTCTATTGAAGAAACAGGGCATATGATTGTTCTTTTATCGAAGGACACATGTATAAAATAAAGGTTTTAAAAATGGTTCCCTTTTAACCCTTTATTGGCTCATTCCAAATTAAGTTCTCCAATGTTTCAAAGCTAAAAGTGTAACTCCTTTTGTAAATTCCGAATTATCAATTTATATATTTTTGAAAGAGGCTCTAATTGTTCATTTGTTATTATATATCCCAAACATATTATAATCTCATACTACCAAATAAACATTTATTTAACTTCAAATTCAATTTTTTTTAATGAAAGAAGAGGATCATCTCAAAAGATTTTAAGTATTGCCAACAGACCCCACAAACCAATATGAATCTTTTCATCGTATTTCATTCTTATTCGCACGTTTTTCGTGATACCTCCCAGAAGATCACTCATTTCAAAATTGTTTCAAGTCAAGTCCGCTTAACCGTAGAAATCTTATGAAATAAGCTACCAAATATAACGTATGATGGCGTCCTTTACTTTCTACACAATCTCTGATTAATGAAAAATGTTTATGCCAACAAATTTTTTTCTTTCTAAATTTGTTGCAACTTGCAATAGAGAAACAAAATTCATGAAAAATGAAAGAGAATAAAAAAACAGTGAACCATGTCAAATAGAAAAACTAATCACTCAAATTGACTAAAAATTTATACATAGAGCTCGATCCTAAATTAAAGAAATTAATAATCATCGTAAAATTAAAAACACTTTCATAGTATTAATCAGAATATGAGATTAACACAAAAAAAAAAAAAAAAAGAATCTGAGACAATCGTAGAGACCAAATTGATCGATAAAAAGACGAACGTGACTTAATACATTTTAATTACGTTAGTGAGATCCTATTTACCATGCTATTTAGAACACTATAAAAGACCTCGTTAAAATCATCTCTACTGTACCTCTAAAAAAATATCTCGTATTATATATTTTTCAATTATCTTAGGGAGACACTATTTGTAATCGTTGAAATTTATATAGATCCAACCAAATTTAGTAAGACCTATTTGATATACATGATAACTATAAAGATAAAAAGAATTTATATATTTATTTCATCCATATGCAAGATATTGTAAATAGGAAGTACTACATCTCTCTTAATTGAGATTTGTACATTGATTTTTGATGTTGCAGACTAACCATCTATTATAGAAAACCTAAACTCACCGGTCATTATTACTAATTATGAAAATATAAATTAAAATGTTAACAAATTTAATACAACAAATAAAAATCAACTAACTTTTTTAATTTGTATAAATTTGTTAACGAAGTCTTATATATAAGGATTAAGGGAGTACCTTCATCGCCAATCCATCTTAGAATATCGTTTTTGGACAAGTCGAGGAGACGTAGCTCTTCAAATGGACGGAACAGTGAAACATTTAACATCGTAGGATCATTAGGATCAAGGGTCCAATCTAGTAACCAGCTGAGGGATAATTCAGTTATGTGACCAGAAGAGATGTTATAACACTTGACTCTGTTCCAAGAACAACAATTGCTATCTCTATCATCAATCCATGAACCCAATTTATTGTCAGGATCTCCTTTTTGCGACAAGAAATAGTGTTTGATCTCCAACAACGCTATTCTCTCTTTCTCTAAACAACCGTTACATCCTTTATATTGCATTAACATTAAAAGCACAAAATAAAAAAGGTAACTTAATATCAAACCCAGCTTCATTTTTGAGAAATGTATGTATTTTGTGTGTAGTTTTACTCCGAATCCTATAATCACCTCATATATATTATATATACTAAAATTATGGGATATTAATTTTCTATTACAAGAAACTTCCACCAAGCACAAGAAAGACTTGGAGTTGACTAGAGATGATGACATTTAAGAAAGATACTAAACTTATCTTGCAGGATATCCAACACGTATGTGAACATTAGTAGTTTAGTTGTTGCTTTCAATATTGTAACCTTATATTTCAAAAAAAAAATATTGTAACCTCATGGGAGTCTTAGTTTGATGGTTTGAAGGAGAGTGCATGTAATGTAAGGATTTGAGTGGTAAAGTGGTCATTTATTCAACTTATCCCTCTAACAGACAGTATTTTAATTAACTAGCAAAATTGGTCATTAAATAAAAAAATCCTTCAAAAAAAAAATAACCAAGGTCAAATAACATTAAAGTTAAAGTTGTATCGAAAAAAAGGTTAAATATGTTTTTGGTCCATATAAATATACAAACTTTTTGTTTTAGTTCCTCTAAAATTTTCCTTCAACTTTTAGTCCCCAAAATTTTCCATCTTCACTTTTAGTCCCTCATTTAAAGTAAACTTATATGTATAATTCATATTTTTGAATAAAATTTTGCAGAAAAATTCATAATATTATAGGAATATCTCCCAAAAAAATTTAGAATTTTTTAACAAAACATGAATTTAATATGAATTTTTATATTTTATATGGTTAAAAATTCATATTAAATTTATGTTTTGTTAAAAATTCTAATTTTTTTTGGGAAAGATTTTTACAATATTTTACACATTTCTGCACAATTTCATTAAAAATACTAAAATTAACTTAAAATAGGGACCAAAAGTAGTGATGGAAATTTCTATAGGGACTAAAAGTTGATGGAAAATTTTAGAATGACTAAAACGAAAAGTTGTATATTTATAGGGACCAAAACCATATTTAACCCTTGAAAAAAAACTCACTAATTCATTTCTTTTATATATTTTTGCCCCTTCACAACTAGTTGTATTGTTATAGGTGCGATACTTAAATTGAAACTTTGTCCACATAGGTTAGAAGTGGTCGCATGAGAGATGAATCAAGCTCAATAGAGATGGTGCTTGTAAAGATAGGAGAGCATTACCAAATGCAACCCGTCATTTTCTTGGTCCAGACGAAAGATGGATGAAAGGATATGCTATGAAGATTGGAGTCTACGATGCATTACATGCTGAAATGTGGAAATTGTACTTGAGTTTTGATATGGTTTGGAATGAACAATTTAATCATGTTATAGTGGAAAGTGACTCGAAAATTCAAATTGACACGATCTCTGACAATTTTAAGTTCGATGGGAATATCCATGGCTTTTAGTTCAACATACTTGGAAGCTCGAGTGGGAGATGAAACTCAACCACACATAACACAAAGAAAATATGAGTGTTGATTAGCCTATTAGCTTTAACATTTATATGGACCACCTCGATCTTTTTGCTTTGGATACTTCATCCAATGAGCTTCAAAAGATTTTTTTTAAGGATATTAATGATAAATATTCACTTAGTTTCGTAGTTCTTTTTTCATTGAAAAATGATATTTATACAACCAATTTATGATAATAACATTTTGAAAATTTCCTCATACTCGCATTATATTTGTATTATCTTTTTTATTTTTTTGGCTAATAAAAAGAAACAAAACATAAGTAAACACTAAAATTATCTCAAATGATTGTTCAAATATCAGTAACCTTTTTATTTCTTGGTATTTGCACTCTTTGATATATAAAAACTTAATAATAATGTGTTGAATGTGTATGAAACATAAAAGTGGTTAAAATATTGTTGGTAAAAAATCAATCTTCATGTAAGCATAACCAAACACACGCAGTAGAACGAACAGTATATACCAAAACCATCAAACTTATCCTTATGAAAAACTCAACGAACAAAACCGTCACCACGTGGCGCAATATCCCCAACTTAACCTCCACCTCCAACGACGTCGTTTCACTTAACCACCTCTTCAACAACACCATCTTCACTTTCACCGACGCAACCGCCACCATTCCTTCCAAATTCGCCACCGTCTCCGTCTCCGCCTCCCAAACCAAACCGAACAACGAATTCGCCCCGACGCCGGCTCAGTTTCTTAAGCACCCGATCGCCGTCGTCGCACTTGTTCCTAAAGATGCTGCATTGTTTATCGCCGGTGCTGTTGCTGGAGCTGCTGCTAAAACCGTCACTGCTCCTCTCGATCGAATCAAACTTCTCATGCAGGTAACGGCATTGTTGTTTTTTGCATTTTGAGAGATTTGGTAGTAATTTTGATGTTTATGAAATGACATTTTGGTTTTTGCAGACTCATGGAGTGCGAATTGGACAAGAAAGTGCTAAGAAGACAATTGGTTTTCTTGAGGTATCATAATATAAGAGTTTATTGATATACACTGTCAGTGTAAAAGAGTTACACATGACTTGTATGTTGATGAGGCAAAGTTTTGTACACTGACATTGTATATAAATTAAACTCATTATATAATAGAATTTAATTAGTATACGCTGTTTGTGTAAAAGTTACACATACATATAATGAGGTGATGCCACATCATTTAATGTGGTTGAAAACTGATGAGAGTGGCGGAGCCAGGATTATTATAAAGTCTGGGCAAAAAAAATTTGCAACACATTTATAGGGGTTTATATAAGAAATTGCAAGCAAATAATAAAAAATCTATAGAAATTGCCCAGTTTATAGGGGTTTATATAAGTAATTCAGAGAGATTTACATAAGAAATTACAAAAAAATTGGGCTGGAACCCGGGCAACTGCCCAGGCTCGCCGGGCCTTAGAACCGCCCCTGAGTTGACATATTCCTTAATTGACATGATATCATATCATTGGTTGCATGTGTAAAATAATTTTTCATTGTCTGTCTATAGAAATTAAACTTAATATAATGAGTTTAATGGAAGTAAACTGACGGTGTATATTGTAACTGAATATTGAAGTAAACCGATAAGTTGACATATTCATTTAAGGGAAGTGAATAATGATTATTTTACACTGTCGGTTATGCCGTGCTTGGGTTATACGTGAAGTTCATTACTCAAAGTTGAGTTATCTGTTTGTAAATGCTTAACAACTGTTTCTCGTTAGTGGTTAATTGGTTGTGGAATTTGTTTATACCATTTTGGTGTTTCCTCTTCAAAATGCATTACTTGATCTTGATTAAGTATGAATATAATGCTAGTGTGGATTTTAAAATATTGCCGTTACATTCATTTTAGAACACAAATTCTGCAATTGCAAGTCATGCATGAGATTACAATTTGTTTTTTCATGTTAAATGCTAAGAAAAGTTAAAAAGAACATTTTCATCATGGGCATGGACAGCTTCTGTTACCATCTTTGACATCATGTATCCAAGAGTTCCTCAAATAGCTCTGGAACCTGTTCAAAGACCGATCAAATGAAGTCTTGAATTCCTCTGCAAGCTCTGCAGCTACTGATCCTGTGATAGGTCCTATGCTAGAGGCTAGAGCATTCCTGAATAGTGGAAAAGGGAGCAAAAACTGTTTATTACTCAGAGCATGCTCTGCCGATAGAATTGTGAATAGGCCCTACTCAAAAATCAATTTATTGTGAATAGATTCCAAATGTTCCCCTCCTTCTAGAGCCACATCTATTTTTTTTCTCAACCGGACCCTTGTGTATTATTGTAACTCCAATTTAACTGTCTAGTGTACACATTCAGTACTTCTCTCTTGTCACCTAACATCCAATGATTGTGTCTTTTAGAATACTAATCACTCAAGAGACTATGAAATTTATTGAGTCAGCTATTATCTGATGGATGAACTTGCAATATGCCATTTTGATCTCTTCAACTTGCTGAAATATTTAGCTCACATCTTGTAGATGCAACTTCTTTGAAGATAAAAAATGTAAATATATTAATCAGTCATATATCTCATGTATAACGCTATATTATATAAAAAAAAATATAAGGTTTGTATTGTAGATATGACTTTTACATGTTTTATTTTACTTTTTAAACACGTGATAACATTTAACTTAAAAAAGTTATTTGTCCATCTCATGCACAACTTGCATTTCATGATTTCAGTTCTATATGTACGATTTGCCTCTGGTTAGTAATTGTTTTAGTTCTGTAATTGGTAATCCAGTTTGCAGTCTAAAGGGTATAAAAGCCATCAATTTTCATGTAGTTTTCTTTTTGTCAGTAATTAACTCCCCTGATCAAGGATTTTATATTTTTTTTGTCGGTACTAAATGTGTAAGTTAATGGCCTCCCCAAACTCCTTGACAATAATTTTTAGCGATATTAGATGATTTTTGGCTCTCCAATGATTCATCAGAACATTACCTATAAATTTATTGGAGCTTACGTTGACAAGATTTGCAGGCCATATCAATGATAGGGAAGGAAGAAGGCATTAGAGGTTACTGGAAGGGTAACCTACCACAGGTGAGCCATCACTAGATATTTCTGCGTGTATATCTCCTTATAATGTTGAGTAGTCTTTTTATTTGTTTTAGTGTTTCTTTTCAGGTGATTAGGGTTATACCTTATAGTGCTGTTCAGCTCTTTGCTTATGAAATTTATAAGGTTAACCGCTAACTATCTTTCAAGAATTACTTGTACCAAACATTGCATGTTCAGGTGTAAGTTATACTTTCAAATTTACAGAAAATATTCAAGGGAAAAAACGATGAGCTCTCTGTTGTCGGAAGACTTGCAGCAGGTGCTTTTGCAGGCATGACATCAACTTTTGTAAGTAAAAGTTCATTATGAGACCTATCCTTGTATGGTTTACAAATATTTTCATAACGTTGATGTTTTTCTTTGAAAAGTTTAGTGCTCATATTAACTATTAGCACTTCCAGTATTTTTTTTGTAAAGTGACTTTTTATATTTTTCTCATACCTTGATGTCAATGTATCTTACTTTGTTTAAATCAATGTAGATAACTTACCCTTTAGATGTCCTGAGATTACGATTAGCTGTTGAACCTGGGTGTCGAACAATGACAGAGGTATATGTGGGACTAGTTTAAGCATTTTCCTTATATCTTTCCCGTTTTAATGAACAGAATTGTGGCTTTTATAGGTCGCCTTGAGCATGGTAAGAGACGAAGGTTTTGCTTCTTTCTACTACGGCCTTGGTCCTTCTCTTATCGGAATAGCTCCATATATTGCAGTTAACTTTTGTGTTTTTGACTTGTGAGTTCATTAGTATTCTCTTTATCTTTTTAAGTGCATTGGTGTTTGGATGTTGACATCGAAATTAAGCTATCCTAACCTTGTATGGGTAATAGACTAAAGAAGTCGTTGCCAGAGAAATATCAAAAGAGAACTGAAACATCTCTAGTCACTGCCGTGCTTTCAGCATCTCTTGCCACACTTACATGCTATCCTCTGGACACAGTTCGAAGACAGATGCAACTGAAGGGTACACCTTATAAGACAGTATTAGATGCCATTTCAGGTTAGATGGCATTGCTCAGCTTCTCCTTTTAGAATCATTTTTTGTGCACGCATTATAGTTGACACAGTTACAAATGTATAAGATTAATTCCCTTTATCTTTGCAAAACTTGTGATATTCCTTTTAGCTGTTAAAGCAATAAGTTATGAGCATATTTATATGTAAGCACACATTGATGGAGAATATTTGAAGCATAAGTGCTTGAGTGTTATCGTATAACTGCACATTAATATTTTGATTGATGCAGGTATTGTGGCACAAGATGGAGTTATTGGCTTGTACCGAGGATTTGTGCCCAATGCTTTAAAAAACCTACCAAACAGCAGGTACTTGTGATCTTTTATTTCTACTCGATTTCAATTTTAATCTTCATACCATGCCTCCTTAATTTCTAATTTTGCTGATACACATAAATAACATGTGATGACCAATAAATTTGCAAAAAAATAAGTGGATAAAATCCTGTTGAAATCGGTTTTTTGTTTAAGATTGCTATTCCCAACTTACTAAGAACACACAACACAACTATGATATATTTAGTTGATAATGGTAATTTATATTACTTTGAAGCAGATTGTGATTGGTTACCTTGTGTTTTTGCAGCATCAGGCTTACAACATATGACATTGTCAAACGCCTGATTGCTGCTAGCGAGAAGGAGTTTCAAACAATTGCAGAGGAAAACCGCAACAAACTAAAGAAATGACCATAATCAATGATGGTGAACTTAGGATTCATATTAATTATTTTAGCAATAAAATTATCCATTAGTTGTGGGAATTGCTTTAGCCAATTTGCTAGCAGTGAGATATCTCAGAAAGGGACTGTAAATTTTGTAGGACTCAAGTTTGTTCTCGGTGCACTATATGCTCTATTCTTTATCCTGAATGTATTTTAACTGTAATTTACTTATTAGATAAATGTAATGTAGTTTTTCTAAATGATTTGTGTCAACTTATAGGTATGAACATACATCTCCTTTTAGGTTTGATCCCTTTGGACCAAGTATAAAAACAAGGAGTTTTAGTGGCAAAAAAATGTATGTATTTAATGAATATCTAGCAAATGAAGTGTTGAATTGGTTTAAGGGAATTTTGGGTGTTCAAATATCATGAATAAAAACATAATTCTAACTCACAACACAAATTACAAAAAACAAAAACTCATATTTTGAATGAGATAAATATATTTACAGGAGCCTTTTGAAAAGTTCTATGTACACAAACTAGTTATCTTTCTAGAGATGACTATAACTAATGAACAAAAGTTACAAAATAATAAATACATTAATTCTTATCACATTAGTTTGCTTGCTGCAGCTACATTTCACCTCCAAAAGACCACATATTAAGCTCTAAATTTAGTGCAAGGCAATTATTATGTGCCAAAGCCTGCAAACAAATTCATGCAGTTCATTCCATATAGCCTTGTATACAAAACATGAAGTATTAAGCTCTAAATTCGGCATCAGTTGGTGAATGAAGAAGCATTATGTTAGCAATATCAGCATGGTCTGAGAAAAAAAAAGGTGATCATATATTAGATGTAAATTATAATTTCAAGATGTGCGTGTGTGTAGATTTTGATTATTTATGTAACACCAAGAGAATGTTGGATTTGGATTCCATGTGATTGTCAATGAAAGCAGTTGTTATCACAATTTTAAATAAAGGTCTACGGCTGCGATCTGAACAACAACTTAACATGTTTTGACATTATGCAGCTGTGAATGAGGCTGCATTATTGTCATTTGACCGCAATTCTCTTCAATATCAAAGATCGCGACCACAACTGTTACCACAACTGATATTTCAAATCCTGGTTGCCACAATCAACAAATCAACAATGTCGGATCAAGATTGGACCTCTCATGTGTTGACTTTAGTGAATATGATTCAAAATTAACAATTCGGATATGAGTTGTCTGATCTTGATCCGACAAAATTGATTTGCCGCTATGACAACTGCTTCCTTTCACAACTACAGAGTCTGGATTTGAATATGTTATTACATATCAGGCTTACCGGAGGCTGTTCTTTGTACAAAAAAGCAGGCACCAATAACAAGGTACAAGAGCAAGAGAATAATTCCTTTCAAGTAGTGAGAAGTTCCATCCTATAAACAAATTTACCAAAAAAGACTTATATATCATTGAAAAATTAAATTGAGATATAACATAAACGATTATCCCGAAATTGCTTATGTATAAGTTATTTATATAACAAAAGATAAAATAAAGTTAAAATGTTTTCATGTATAAGCTACAAACTATTTTCATAAGCTACCCTGGAGAGCTTATGAAAATAAGCTGAAAATACCTTCTCGATATAGGTAAGTTCTTACAAGTGCTTATGCCAATAGGTAACTTCAAATAAGTCAATCCAGACAGAGTTGTTTAGATGAAATAATTGCCAAAGGAAGACTAAGTATACCTGTAATGTGAAGCCTGTGGTTATTATTGCCAAAGCAAGAGAACCTGTTTCTAGGAGGTTGAAATTGAGGTCCATTTTGATACCAAGAATCCAAGCAACAATCACACATAAGGGAACCTATATTGTAATTAAATTTCCTTGATGTAAGCTTTCATAAATCAAACTTTTATCTTTATATGTGGATAATGTATTAATTCTTACCACAAACATTCCAATTTGAGTTGCAGAACCTAAAGCAACACCCAAAGATATGTCCTAATATAATGTCAAGAAGTTAGTTTCAAGAAACTTTGTCTTAGAAAATTGGAAGTGTGGAAATCCCATGAAAAATAAACACTTAAAATTCAAACCAATTTGTTCTTGAAAGCAAATATGATTGCTCCTGCATGTTCAGCTGCATTGCCAACTATTGGTAGCATGATTATGCTGAGGAAGCTGACCGATAGACCCCATGAATCTGATGCATCCTGTTCATATTAACATTTTTCTTGTCACCAAAGTGTTATAGTAGTCAAAATGGAAGCACTTATTTGTGTCTTCGATAAGAAAAAAGTTATTATTAGAAAAATACTAGTCTAACATCAGAATGTTATATAAGGCATGAAAGATTTTATATAGAACGACACTTCTGATCTTACAAGCCGACTTTGTAAGAATAAGTGAGAGCTTAACATAAAAGTTTCATACAATATCAGACTATTCTTTCTAGTCACTCACCAAACTATCCACGTACCAAACTTAATAGTATCTGTCAACATCCCTCGCCTTACAAGTTGAATTCATTAGGTTATTTAGGTTTAGTCTGTCATTTGTCGCAGAGGAAAACAATTGTTTAAGCCAAAGTTTTAAAAAAAAGATCAGTGACCGCGATCGTGACTATGACACAAGATTTTTTACATCTTAGCGACCAAATCATGATCACAGTTATGACCACCTCAGTAATATAATTTGACAACAATTTTTTCGCGAAGCAACTATGATTCAAAAGCTTAATTTCATCGTTAAAAATAAAAAATCAGTTACCTGAATAGTGTCAACCACATATTCAGACAAAATAGCAATGAACACGGTCATAATAACTAGCCAAGCAAATCCACTCCAAAATCCTATAACTGCTTCTTCTGAAGCATTTTCACAATCTTCATCAACTTCCTACAATGAATTAATGCAATTGATTTTTACTAACCATTAGCTTCACCATTTCAAAATTAAAGAAAAAAAATACATCTTGTGCTTCAAATAATTGTCTGTGAGTCCATAGTTGGAAGATAAGGTATGCAAAATATGCAATCACCATCACAATGCTAGCAGCTCTTGAAAACTGAAGCGACGAGTCTGCATTGACAGCAATTGAAGCGTCACCATATTGGAACAGCATTGGCACTAAGTGACAAGACAATGCCACAAGAAGCATAAGCAAATTTATATCTGCCTGTCTCTGCAAATTAATCAGCCAAGAAGAAAGTTATAAACAAGACAGTAAAATAGTTATAATTCGCGGTCCACCGTAACTGCGGCTATAATATAAAAGTTTTGGAGGCTTTGTTATCGAATTGTGACCTCAATCGCAACTGTGTTGGATTGGATATGCCTATGTTTGTTTCTACGTTTCGACTTTTGTAATCACGTTTGGGTTAGTCAAACACGATTTGACCTCAAGAGCTAAGATAATTATTTTTATTTTTTTTACGTTCGGGAAATGTATCTAAACATAAATCATTTTATATTTGATTTACTTTCGACCAAAATCTATTTCATAAAATCAATTCTATCAGAATCAAATTTCATTACGGAAGAACCAAACGAGCACTACATTTATCCACAATTTTCCGTAGTAACAAGGATTGTAAAATTTTAACAAAAGGAATGCAGGGAATTACTCTGTCATATTTTTGTTCTGCTCTAAGGTTTGCAATGCCACCACATAATAGAGAGGTTCCAAGAACAAGAAGAAGGTTGGAGAGGATGGATCCAAGGAGAGAATACTTGACCACATCAATTTTGTTATTGCTAAGTGCAAATATTGCAATGATGAGTTCTGTAGCATTCCCACACGTTGCATTCAAAAGTCCTCCCACTATGATTCAAAAAATTATAATTAAAAACCATATTAACATAAATTAGCTTTTAAGAAAATTTGCAACTATAATTTATATTATAACTTTAATTTCAAATGATATGAATTAACATATATCATATGTTCAGTCTGAATGATCAACATTTTTTAATGATATTTGGACCGCAACATCAATGTTTTTAATGTCTTGGTAAATGCAATCACACGGATTGCAATCAAAGTCGTGTCAGCTGTATTGTAGCACGACATTTTGTGGTACTAACGATTGTGATGCGACCATGATTTTTTTTTTTTAAGGAATGATGCGACCGTGATTTAAAACCTTGATAATGAACAATATAGGTGATGTAGTTTGTGGGGGTTAATACACATACCTGTGGGACCTGTGTAATAAGCTATCTGTCTGCAATATTTGAAGCATCATCAATTTTATACCAAAAGAAAGAAAAAAATGAGAATTAGCACTCAAACTATTTGTAAAAAAAAAGGATTCAAAATAGAAAATAATAGTATAGTATAGTAATAGTAATAATAATAATAATAATAAATGTCATGGTCCTTACTCTGTTAAGAAGCTGACTCGTTCAGCAAGAGGGATAAGACCAAGTAAGCTCCATGCAAAAACCCAAGGCTGCATGTATGGAATAAAATAAATCATAAGTTATAATAAAAATATTGCTATAAAATTAGAAAATAATAATCTGATTTTAATTCTTATAGAAGTTAAATATATTTTAATCAAGTCTCCAGATTTATCCCTTAAAAAACAAAAAAAGTCTCCAGACAGATTTATTAAAAATACTATATTTTTAGCTTCTAGTTAAGGACGAAAGTACACAATTTTGTTTTGAGGAAACTCAAGGACGAAAGTACACAATTTCAAATTTTTATATATTTCAAAGACTAAAATAAACAAACATTTGCTAAACAAAAGTCAAATTTTATATATTTTTTTAGATAAAAAATATATTTAATCTATTATAATATTTACAAGGAGCTTTCCCTCCAAATCACATTATATCAAGATTACATTAAAATCTTTGATAATAATAAAAGAAATTATATACAATTCCAACAGGGCTACCACAGTCTTATATGATTCAGAAACTTGGATACATGTTGCAGCTCCAATTGCAACATTTTCTACCATAATTTAAAACTTTGATGGCGATATAGCACATATAATTCAACTGCAATTGCGATCACAATATAAAAGTTTTAAAGATCTAAAAAAATTACATCAAAATTGTAATTTCGACTCATCGATTGCAATATCAAAGTTTGCAGCGTAACTCAATCACAATTTAAAATCACAACACACATGCAAAAAGAATATAGTATACTTACTCGTGCAAATCCATAGCATTGAGCTAAAATGGCAAAAGGAATGGTTGGAAACAGAATTGAAAGTTTTGTTCCAAAAATAACCTCTTGGAAATTAGCCAAAACTTTTCTAAGAAATCCATAGCGAACTTTGGAGACAAGAGTTAGGTCAGATTTCTTACGCAATGAAGATGATGACATGTTATGTGCTGTTCTACCATGTTTCATAGTTTCTTTGCTCACAATTCCTTTAATGTTCCCTCCATTCTCTAAGAAACATGCTTCAAACTCATAATCATGATGATGGGAATCCATTTTTCAAATGATGAAGAAGAAAATCTATGTTGGTGGTAATGTTGTGGCAGAATATAGGACAAAAAAAGAGGCACTAAGATATATGTTACAGTTGCAATGTTGCATGTTAGAGGGATTATTATATGGAAGTATTTGTTGTGTGGCATGTGAATCTGTGTAGTGCAGCTTCTAGGAAGCTTCGTACTTTTTAATTATATATATATTTTCTATATATAATTTAAATGAAGAAAAGTAAATTATCTTGGATAGGATATATTAATTAATTTACTTCTTTTTTAGTGTTATTTTTAAAATGAAATACAAACCAATAAAAATACAGGTGCCTAATCTAAAAAGATTAACAAACCAATAAACTTTGAACAATTTATTATTAATTTTATGATTTCAGAATATAAATTTAATTGTTAACAGTTTTTTTTTATTGACTTTAATGTTTGTCCAATATTTTTATCTTGTACTTGTTCATAGTTTAGAATAAAGTTTAATTTAAAACTATTTGCTAATGATAACGTGAATCAAAAGTAGGCCAAAAAATTATTACATATGCATTAGAAGTTTGATTTAATTTGTACCAAAAAAAAAAAATTGATTTAATCACGGATTTTGCCAGCACTTTAGGTCCGTTTGCAGCCCTGATATTTTTCATGACCGTTGTTCGTGGCCTAACAACAATCAACTTCCCCCATCTCTTAAATCCACAAATATTGATTTGATCCCTGAAGGTAACGATGAGAAAACGATGAAGGTTAGAGACCTACAACGTGGTGCAATGTCCTGTATAAATTACTCGTCAAAGTTCTCGCTTATAAGTTCAAGAATATCCTCCATAAGTGTATTTCTGATAATCAGTCTACTTTTGTTCACGGACTTTCTATTATTGATAATGCAATGATTTCTATTGAAGTGGTTCACCATATGAAAGCCAACAAGCGAAGTAGAGACAAGAATGTTGCGTTTAAATTAGACATCAACAAGGCTTATGACCGTATTGATTGGTTATACCTTAAGGAACTTATGTTAAAAATGAGTTTTGTTAATCGATGGGTACAGTGGATATTAATGTGTAGAAATTGTTGACTATTATATTATTGTGAAAAATGATTTGGTAGGGAATGTTACTCATGCATGAAGGGGTTTGCGGCAAGGTGACCATTTATCACCTTATTTATTTGTTCTATGTGCAGAAGGCCTCTCAACACTTATCCGAAAAGTTGAATGGCGAGGGGACCTCCATTGTGTAACCATATGTATAGATTCTCATGTCATTTCTCACATTTTGTTTGCAGATGATTGTTTCTTGTTTTTCAAGACAGAAGAACAAAAAGCACAAGTGATGAAGCATATATATTCTTGAAACCTATAAGACATCTCTTGGTCAAACCATTACTTAGTCTCCCTAAATCTAAAGTTTATTATAGCAATAGTGTCCCTAAATCTAAGGACGCTATCACTACTTTATTAGGGGTCAGTGTTGTCATGGGAACGAGTATGTATCTTGGCTTACCGTCATCGTTTGTCGAAGTAAAGAAGCATCTTTTGGGTTTATAAAGGATTGAATTCGGCATAAAATTAATTCATGGAGTAGCAAGTGCCTTTCTAATGTTGGAAGAGAGGCAATGATTAAATCGGTTCTTCAATCTATTCCATCATACATTATCAATATTTTCCTTCTACCAAATAAATTAATCAATGGTATAGAAAAAATGATTAATGCATTTTGGTTGGGTCATGGAGGTTCTATGAGAAGAGGAATGAATTGATTGTCTTGAGAAAAATTGTCCTTCCATAAAATCATGGTGGTATAGCCGGATTAAAGATGGATTGATATTGAAGGCTAGTGAAAGTTATTCTATTCGTAGTGAAAGTTACTCTATTTTTTTATAAATTTTTTTATTGAAAGAGTACAACAATCCAACTCTTTATTCTGACGGCTATTCAAAATTATGAACGTTCGAATTGGTTATTTTTTTCCGAAGGTATCAAATAGGTTGAGTACAGAGAAAGGTATTAAAATATTTACTCGTAAAATTATTTTGCAAGTGTTCGGTGATGGTTTGAATTCAGAGTCTGTTAGTTATGGATTAAAAAAAATGGTCATGATATTTAATGGTAGATAATTTTTTAGATATTTTATAAAGTACTTGTCAAAATAAATGTAAAAGAAACCATTTTTTTAAAAAAACAATAGATTTGATAATCAATTTTGTCCTATTAAACATACACTCATTCATATATGATTATCATAATATCATTCATTCTACATGTGAGTTGTTATAAAATAAAAATCTGCATATTTGTTTTATATGTCATACATGAATATATACTTTTTTTTTTTGTTGAGGAAATACATGAATATATAGTTGAAAGTTTTTTGCTGCTGTCCTTTTCATCACTAAAGCCTAACCTAACCTCCTTTGAGCTTTACACTTATCATATAATTGCTTCCAAAAATCAACACCTGCATGAAGGTAGTATTATTGAATGCACGTGCGCCAAAAAATGTCCCCACATGCATGTGATACACCGTCACAAAGTCATGTATAGTCAATTCTTCTTCATTGCACTCTGCCTTTTCTTTTATATCAAAAACCTAGGTGAGTTGATTCTGAATGCCAGCATATATTTGGTAGACACTAACATATACTTATAGATTATGAGAGATGATATTTGTACAACCATTTTATAACAACTTTTGTACAACTTTTTCCTTCATACTCACATGATGTTCTTATCTTCTCTCTCCCTTTTTCTCTCTCCATTGCTTTTGACCAATAAAAAGAGAGAAAATAGGAACTAAATGAACACCGCGACAAGACACAAAATCAAACGCCGCAAAAGACAACGAACAACACACTACCGCACTTAGACGACGAAATCACACAAAAGACAAAAGGAAAAACTTGATATATCTGAAAATCACTTATTTAGATTGAAATAAGAGGGGGAAAAGATGTAGAGGGGTGATTCTAAGTCAAAAATGACATAAAACCACCCCTCCTTGATGAATGAAGGAGAAATAAAGTTTAGAGAGAAGTTGAAGTTTATCTCACTAGAAAACTAGGGCCGACACAAGATTTGATCATATTTTTTATTTAATATATAAATACAAATGTTAACATGGGAGTGTGCTCCTCCTTGAGGTCTTAGGTTCGATTCTCTCCGAGCCAATTTGGGTGGGATAGTTTAGCTTCTTCAAAAAAAAAATATGTTATTCAATTTGTCTGGATAAATATTTTCAAAATATTAAATTTTATAATTTTTTACTTTACATAATTAAGAATATTACCGGTCAAAATTATGCATTGACATGTGTGAAGCAATTTATTGTATTTTGAAACGGAGAGAGCAACGAAATTTGAGAAGCAACAAGATATTATTATCATAGCTTGTCTTTTTTTCATGTTCACACCAAACAAACCACAAATGTCAAATATGCTAGAATTGAACTAACGGTAAATATCAATTATGCTAGGATTGAAAAATGTTAAATGTAAATAATTTTGATTTGATACGCAATCAATTATTAGAATTGATTCTCTATTTTTTTTTACCTTTAAAACTCATTTTTTCATAAGTCCTTATTCTTTCTCTCTCATTTTAATGAAATGATTGAGATTTCAACGGATTCTCATGGTACCTGAAAAGATCCATTTCCCTTAATTTGTGATATGCAATCTGGTGTAACTAATGATAATTACTTTGGAGATTTGACTTATTTATATATAAGTGACCATTTCGATATCAATAAGTCAGTGCAACTTTTCTTTCTCTTTCTCAACGTTCTAACTTTTGGCTCACTATCAGCTCTATTTATCTGATTCACTTCCTCACAAACACAACCTTGAATTTTTTTTCTTTATTTCTTGATTTCACTCTTCTTTCATCTTTCTCTTGCGATTGAAGAGAGCCAAATTCATCACAACATCTATTCTCATCATTTTTTTTCTTCATCCCCATCTCAACCAAACCTTCTTATATATCAAAAACATAGTGGAGCAGCAGCCTTCTAGGTCAAGCTACCACTTGGAGGCAAGGTGTGCAATGACCGACGAGACTCGGCTACAACGTCTGTGGAGCAGTCTTGGGCATGGTTGGAATTGGAAAAATAGTGAGGTAAGTTTCTCAAATTTGTTCTTTATTTGATCTTGTTTCCTCTTTTGTAAATTTCATTTTTCACCTCTTTGTTTTAACTTTTTATAATTACTTTAAAAATAAATAATATATTTTGGTGATTGTGTTTTGTCACACACACATGTATATTGTGCATAAGAGTATCAAATCAATTGCACACAAGAGGGAGATGACATGACAAAACAATAAAAAAGATTTGGTCAAAACAAAACAATGAATTTTAATTGAGTGTCCTAATTTTTTTTTTGCATATTCATAAAATCCAAAATTTGTTGTTCAATAATGTTCATAGGTGAATATTTTGACTCATACATGTGAGGTAAAATTAAATTATGTACGCTCTTTTGGACATACTCAAGAGAGAATACTGAAAAATTATAAGCATATCTAAGTAAACACTCCAAGTAATATAGGCAGTTTTTTTTTAATCAAATTAAACAGGTATTATCACATTTCGGCTCCACTTGCATAGTAAACATAATTCAGTGCTGATCATATAAGTTATTTTTATAACAAAAGATAAAGTAATGTCAATATGTTTTCCTAGGCTATCTTTGATAACTGAATGAAATAAGTTGAAAATATATTAAATCAAAAACTGGTTTTTATAAGCTCTCTCAAACATTCTCACAAGTGCTTATGCCAGTAAATATATTTCAATAGATAAACTCAAATAAGTCAATCCAAATAATCTTTAATCTACATTTCAGTCTGTCGTTGCTTTTTGTATGTTTGAGGCTCACTAACGTCTATGATGGTTTGTTCATCCAACTTACGACAAATGTTATTATTTAACTTTGGAGCAGCCAAAGCTTGGTGAAACAATATGTATACTTGTATGCCCTCACCAAGTTAGAAATCTGAAGGTGAATCTCTTATCTTGTACTCCTCTAAACTTAAATATTGTAATAAAAAAAATACATGTATCTAGTGATATCTATTATTAATAACTCTAAATACTATATTGTAAAATTTTGCAGTCATGCACAAAAGTTGCTGCAGACTTTGTGTCACAAGAAAATATGATTATGTGCATTCTTTTAGCCGATGAGTTTTGTCTTCTTTCTATGAATCAAGTCAAGAGAAGACAAACTTGAGGTGATTTGAATATACCATAATTCTTTTTGTCTTCTTTTCTTTTGTTGGGAGTTTTAATTTTGGAAGGTTTAAAATTAATTGTAAAGGCTGTAAAATTTATTTTATCATATTTTGATGTTTTAAAGAATTTGATTTTGTTTGTATAGATGCTTCTACTTGAAGGTGCAATTTTTAGTTGTTCCCTGCTACAAATTTATTTTAGTCTTGAACATATTGCTAAATCCACTTTTACATAAATCTAAATGTAAATTACTTTACCATCAAATAATTTTTATCCAAAATCAATTTTAGAAAATCAATGCATTCAAAATCAATTTAAGTCACCCCCAATCAAAAACATTAAGTTTGAAAAAGATAACATAATTGTGAACTTCTTTGACTTGTTTCTGTTTTTATTTATTTATGGTTAATTGATATCTTTTTTATGGAACAGTTAAAGAAGATGATAGTCTATGATCTTGATCAAGCTGTCCAAGAATCAAAAGTTTTCATCATATTCTATGCCATTTGATTAACTTCGGTGATGCTTCAATCGAGTTGATTCAGTTTTCCAGCTATAGTTTTTTATTAGAAATTGCAATTAGGTTGTTGAATTACAACATTTTTAATCCAATATTTAATCTTTTGGTCTTCTGTGGATTGAAAAAATATGATCTGAAGGGGAGATCTCTCTAAAAGACTTGTTAGGTTTTCCAGTGGAGATTAGTCGCCGACAAACTCGATGGATACTTTGCATATAGAGGATGGATCGAATTACACATGTGTAGCATTTTTTTAAGTTTATTGAACATCGTTAATTTTGGATCTCAATAACATATCAAATAATTTTAGAATTTAGTACAATTTTGCAGAGATGATTCTATATGATATAAGCATTCAATCCAATGATAAGTTTTTTAAAAATTGTATTCCTTAAAATGTTGTTAATTATGAACGGTTGCCTTGTATTCGTTAATATGTCACTTTTTAGTTATGTTTTGTGTGTTGTAAAATTGTGGATGAAGAATACTCAAACACAAGTTTGCTCAATCTTTTTTTTTAATTGCAAATTTATTAAAACTACACATCTGATTATACATATACATAGTGGTTGCCTTGTATGACGTATGTTACTTATTTATTTAATTATGTAGTTTCTTTTTTGTGTAGTTAAATTGTGTATTCTAGTTTGGTTAGATGGAAAATGATATTTTAATCGACAGAGGAAAATCGTGATGCATCAAGATATAGTGAGAGAATCTTTGGATGAAGATTGCAAAGTAAAAAAATATTGAGAGGGTCCAAAATAGATGCAAAGTTTGATAACATGTATAGTTAGTTCATGTTAATGCTCATGTAAATAAGTGTGAAACATGAAGAATATCCCACAATACCAATACCAACCAACCAAATTGATAGAGTGAAAAAGAATACAAGGTTATAAGTTAATCACATGTTCAATAATTCTGTGTTTCAGAACTTGTGCTGCTTTTTCCCTCAAAATTTCGAGAGACCGTTTCGTTATCAAACTCGTTCTTATCAGCATTCCAAAGAGTTGTCCATTGGATGACTTGCATAGTGACAAACTTCTTCAAAAGTAGCCTAGATGCAAACAAGATTCTTTTAACTCGTCGTCATCAACAGCAGCGTTAAGAGCTTGCAACATTCAATCAACTTAGCTTTCCGCTCCTCATAGGTTAGCTTCTTCAGATTATACATCTTGTGTTGTTTAGGAGGATGCTTCTCTGATTTCTTTATACAAGGATCTACGCGAATGGCAGCATGAACCTTCTTGTACAGCTTCTCAAATTCATCAGCCTCGATTCCTTTCTTTATACGTTTGCTTAATTGTCTCTGGTACTTCGCTGGTTCATCTTCAATCAAAGTCTGCACAAAACATGTTATAAACCAATGGAAAACTATGCATTGCACAAAAAGGTAATATATTCGCTAAATTGTGTCTAGTACTTCTCTTGTTAGACTAATGGAAAACTATGCATTGCACAAAAAGGAAGAAAGATAATATTTATTCATGCCTTCATATAGTCAGGAACTTGTCCACCAAGATAAATTTGCGGTAAAACTCTGCATCAAGCTCTTTAATTCTTTTCCTTATCAAAACCAGAAAACCTCTTGTCATTCAGGAATAATCAAACCCCTACCAGTGCTCCCTGAAAACCATCACAATTATTCAAATAAACCATTAAAAAAAGCAACAATATGTATTGCGATATAATTTTGAGTACCTTCAAGGCACCAAAGACACAGTTTCCAGTTGTGGTAATAACATCGACTAGAAGATGGAATGGCCTCCTGGAGTCAGAAGGCTCCACTGAATAATCCTCTCCAGCTGCCTGTTAAATAGGATTAAACTGATTAGTTTACAGAGAACAATATCAAGATTAGAAGAGCGAGAATAAATGTATCTGGTACCACAAATACCTCAACATTCCCCTCATACTTTAAGAACTCGACGGGCCAACAGGAGTCCGGTGCAATACGTTGACCATATTTTAACATATATTCAACACAATACATACAATGGATGATACAATTTCAAATGAGAGAGAACGAAGGATGTATTTCCCATCAAAAAAATATCTGCAGCATATTTTTAAAGCTATACTATTTTTGGCAACTCATGTGGCATATGCAGCAGGCAAAAACAATATCTCACCAGCAATGGTAGCAGATACTATTTGTGCAATGATATTTTTGTTGGTCTAATAATGACTTAAGGTTTACAATAATAGAAAAACACCAACAAAAGTAATTATCAATTGTTCACATGCTATCTATGAGAATCATAACTCTAAGCTAAACAGTAGGATATAAATTGAACAACAAAACGGAGGGTCTTTGGATTGTAGTGATATATATCATGATTAATCAATCGAATCCGAGCTTGGTAATCAGTCTTGCCCTCTGCAGATTTATCATCAAACTCATCAGCATATAAATAACAATTTAGGTATCATAAAAAATAAAAAAAAACACACAGAAGTGTAAATACCTCTTCTTCTCTTGAAGTAAGCGTTGGATTTCTGACCTTAACATAAGCGTAATTTAAAATCATATATATCACACATACAAACGGTTGAAATTAAGGTGAAACATTGTAAGAGAACATGCATGGAAAACGAAAAGCCGAGGGAATAGAGAACTCATTGTTGCTTTCTGAAGGTCGAGCTAGGGTTAGGTTGAGGTTTTGTTTGTAGGGAATGATTTGGGTAGGTGGGTCGGGTAAACATGAAATGGGTTTTGGGTTTGAACTATTAAAACCCTAAAACGGCTAATACACAAAATATAGTTGTTCCGTGCATCTCACGTTTCAATACTTTATAATAAGACATTAAGGTTTTAGCGTCAACAAAGTACAAAACAGACAGAACTGGTAAAAGAATAGCTTCAATTCCTTCAAGATGGGTACATACATAAACACCTTTCATATCTTTGTCTAATCTCAGTTAAAAATTTCAGTATTGGTAATCAATTCATTTTTTTCCTAATGTGATTTTTGTTATTATTGTTAATTTGAATCAGGTATTTATAGGGGTTTCTAAGAACAAGACATGTAGGAAGAAGAGAAAGTTAGTCTTTAACCCTTTTACTCTTTTTTGAGATGCATAATTTGTTAGCATTTTTTTGTTAACAATTATTTTTTATGTGTTGCCTCATTTTGTACTCACACATTAGAACTGATGTTTTTGTTGAGATATTTGGGTCATTTTGATTTTCACTAAATGTTTTTCATTGTTGTAGAATTGGTCATTATTTATGAAAATGGACTCGGTCACGTATCAATCATGACAGGATCTTGAATTCTATGAATCATAATTGAATGTAACTACGTGTGTTAAAGTTAATGTTAGACACTGACACGAATCGGACACCAGACACACCTCCGATCAGAAATTATCATGCTACATAGCTTGTATTTGAGGTTAACTATGATGTGCATATTGGAAATGTTGTTTCATGTTCGCTAGAGAGTATACAAGATCCAATTACAGCCAACTTTTAGTTTTTAGATTTTGCTGTGCCTAGAGAAAACCAAAGACTACAAATTTGCATTGGATTTTCATATTCAAGATCCCGGTTTTTCTTTAATATTATTTTATTACAGCAAGAGTTGTTGTACCCTATCCTCAATTGAAATGGGCTACATTGATTTGGGGCATTTTTGGTCAATTAGCAGTTCATATTTTGGGTATTTTATAGCAACAGTTTTAGAACATATAAACTGAAATTAAACAGTGTGTCAATCTATGAAGTACCGACACAAGACAATGTACACGACAATGACAGTGGTAATTATTTGAAAAAATGACTTAATTAAATGCAATCGCATGTGTCAGTGTCGTGTTGATGGGTGTCGAACACTGGACATGTCGTCGATCAGCAGAAGTGCCAGTACTGCATATCATAGGTTTCAATGCAAATGATAACAAGGCATTTCAATTCCAATATCTTTTTGCTATCACTTTTTCTCACAAACACCATAGTTGCTTTCATTGTTTCCATTTCTATTTTCATGGGCAAAGTGACAACTAATTCATTAGGTGAAAAATCAATTGACAGCTGAGCTCTTTTTACAGTTATTCTTCATGTTAAACTTTCCTAAACTTTGTACATCAATGTAAACATTGGTCCTGATTTTGATTCTTATATTTTGTTGCTTTTCTGTTTGCTACCACCTTCTATTATTCTTTTTGAATTAAGAAATTTTGATGGTTTCATTTAGGTATGAGCTCGGTCGCCAGCCAGCTAACACCAAGCTATCAAGCAACAAAACACTTAGGACGATTCGTGTTAGAGGTGGCAATGTGAAATGTAGAGCTCTGAGATTGGATACAGGAAACTGTTCATGGGGGAGTGAAGCTGTCACTCGAAAAACCCATTTGCTAAATGTGGTTTACAATGCTTCCAACAATGAGCTTGTGCGAACTCAGACTCTTGTAAAGAGTGCTATTGTGCAGGTTGATGCCGCTCCATTCAAGCAGTGGTACCTTCAACCTTATGGTGTTGACATTGGTAGGACAAAGAAAACTGCTGGCAAGAAAGACTCTGCAGAGGTGATATGTTACTGAAAAATATTCTATGCTTATTAGTTTTTTTGCGCTGTTTCTTTGTTATGATATAATTATAGACCATTTCAGTGCGTAGCACATTTTGTTCCTTAATGCGTACCAATTTTATATGCTTGTTGTGGTTGATTAAATAATATGTTGAAACCTTTTTTTTTCATGGACCAAGAGATAGGTGAGGCATCATGGTGAGTCTGAAATATGTCGAAACCTGACGAAACCTTTAGGTGTAGGATGGTGCCTTCAAATTGCCGTGAACCTGAACTTATTCAATGTCTTTATTCCTCTTTTGGGAACAATTAGGTAGTGCTAACATCTACCATGTTAGGAGACACTTAAATGTTGCAGCTCATAATCTTGCTACAATGGCAAAAGTTGTAGGATCCGAAACTTGGATGGGGCATATCCCACGAACGTTCACTTCTGTCATGTGTAACACACATTCTGTTTGTTGTTAATGAAGCTATCTGTCAGTTCAAAAAACAAAATAAAATGTTGAAACCGGAAGCAAGTTACTCTGATGCGTGCTAGTTTCTGTTTGGTGCAGCAGATATAGTTTCGCAACAATATGTTCAGGAAAGTAATAATTTGTTAATATGTTGTAAAACGTATATTTAAGCTTTCATTTCTTTTTCTGTTTATTCTTTATCGTAAGTTTTTGTGGATTTCAATTTGATTTTGATGCCTGGAGAAGGTCTCTAGCAAAAGTTCTAATGTCTCATATGCAATGCAATACATACTAGCTATTATAATTTATTTGATTTGATTGGAATATATATGGATATACTGCTTGATATTATAATTTCCCATTAGATAAAGAATGGAGTGAATATGCCAAACATGAATGGTCCCTTAATTTATGATATTCAAAAAGTGGAGTATCGTATCTGATTATTATTCCTTTTTGCTCTGATGTATGATTGGCAGGAGAGTGACGCTGTTACAGAAGAAGTAAAAAAGAGTAACAGTGTACAGAGAAAATTGGAGCAACGCCAGAAAGATCGTCAGCTGGACCCCCTAATTGAAGAGCAATTTGGTGGTGGACGATTGCTTGCTTGCATTTCTTCTCGACCAGGTCAATGCGGTAGAGCTGACGGGTAATGCTTGTATTGTCATTTTGTTTCTGATTTTCTTTTATTGGACTATAAATAACTCTTTTTTCTTTTTTGCGGATTATGTAGCTACATTCTGGAAGGTAAGGAGCTGGAATTTTACATGAAGAAACTCCAGAAGAAGAAGAACGGAAACGGTGCAGCTTGATTGTCCTGTTTCTAAATTTTTACATTGCTTTAGTTGCTTTGAATAATACCATTACTTGACAAAGAGATGTTTTGTGCTATAGTTTATTTATTTATTATCCGGTTTAACCGCAGTTGAACTGGTTGAACCATGAACCCACGATCTCACTGGTTCAACCTCTGGTCTGATCTTTGAAACATTGATTTTATCCGGTTTAATTGCTTTTTATTTTCTTGTTTAGTATTTGGGACAATAGATGAGAAAAATTTTTGTTCAAATACTATAACTTTTCTTAAAACAGGAAGGAAACCATGCTTCTTAAAAACAAGTTTCTAAAGTGTGAAACTCAAACAAAATGCTAAGAATCGTTTAAGTAACCAAGATTAACTAATTTTCATCAAATGCATTCAGATGATATTATACTGCTTAATATCTGGCTGTATTGAAAACTATAATAGTGAAAGTTATTGAGTAATGATGTATAAATCATAACAAACAAAAATCAAAAGTCTGAAGCCAATAAATCAGTAGAAATTCATATCTAAAGAGAAGCAAAGCTGGGTAGCTTCATTACAAAAAAAAAAAAAAAAAAGTGATTTAGTTTGAATGCATAAAAAGAAGGAACAAACAAAACAAAACATTGCAGCAAGTAAAAGAAAGAACTGAAAGTTTGATGAATAAATGTCTAACACAATATATAAATAAGTTTGCTTTGCGGTAGCAACTAAAATGAGAATAAAATATTAATTTTTCATAAAACTCCAACTATATCACTAAGGAGTATCATCTTAATAATCATGATACGGATGTCGTGGAAGACACTCAATGACTTTGACCTATCGCATATGTCGTGGATCCCAACCTATCGCATATGTCGTGGATCCGAACCAATCGCATTGATCCGAACCAATCGCATAAACTGGCGGATGTTGTGGAAGACCCTCAATGACTTTGACATCTTGAAGAAGGTGACAGTTCTTGCAAAGATGGTAAATAGATTGGTTACCCATGAAATTACGTGATAAAGCAATCTTGCGGAGTTTGGGAAGTGCCAACAATTGATCATCATTGTGATAATAACGGGGATAACCGATGCCCGAAAGCATGAGTTCTTCGAGTAAAGGGAAACAATCAGCAATGAAGAAGAGATCACTCTTGTCTACACCCGAAGCAATTCGGTAACAAGTGATAGATGTCAAATTTTTCATCTTTAGGGAGAAAGCTCGCAACCCGTTTTCAGGAAACTTAACGGGGCGGAAGAGAGCGAGCGATTTGATGTTTAAAGGGAAAGCAGAGATTTCGCTGAGAAGCTCGTTGAGGTCTCTGGAGGAGAGAGTGATGTTGAGTGATGTGACGTAAGGGAACCTTTTGAAGAGGCGGTGAATGAAAGGGATGGTTTGATCAGTGATTGTGACCGAGAATCGAAGACGGTTGGTGATGGACAAAAACTGTTTTGAGACGGGCGAGAGAGACTTGAAACTGTTACGGATATCGTAGATGTTCTTAAAGTCGTTGTTGAGGAATTTGAAGATGCGCTCCCATAACTCATCCGGTAAGTATGAACCTGTTGCAGTGGCTGCCATTCTTTTTCTTTTGGATGTTGCGGCAACCATTGTTAATCGTTCGCTCACTCCTATGAAAATATGCTCCACGAGAAAAACAAAAACCCTAAACTCAACAATTCTTTATAAATCAATTCTATAACCGGGCTCAAGCTTAGCTGGTCCAAGCCCAACTTTCAGCCTTGCAAAACATATGTTCTTTTTTTTTTTTCTTATCAAGGCAAAAAATATGTTTTAAATTTATTTTTGAAGTGATATATTATAAATTTATGAAACTTTCTCTTAAAAAAATTGAAACTTATATTTAAAAATCTAAAAATATTAACTTTTTTTTATAAAATATAGTAAATAAACTAGAATAAAAAATATTATCTATATCTATACTATATATAAAGGGGAAGGGGATAGGGATTTTGGGTCAACTTTTTTATTATTTCAATTATACCCTTAAATAAATTTTCTCATATTAATATTATATTGTTGGTGTTGTTAAAAAATGTAAAAAAAAACATATATTATATTTGTTAAATTATTGTTATCATTCAAAAAGATAAACATTGATATGTAAAATAAGATTAACATGGTTTGTTAGGTTTGTTAAAATTTATTTTTTTACAGAAGTTAAACATGGTTTGTTAGGTGTGTTACTATTTATTTTTTGACAAAAAGGTTGTTACAGTTTGAAAGTCACAAAATCAAAATTTCATATAAAATACCGTTCATAATTTATATACGGTAGCCTATTAATAAGAGCGGAAAGACGGACACTCGTCTTTTTGTTTGTATATAAAAAGAAAGTTTATACACCATTTTAGCTTCTTCAAAAAAAATATAAAAAGAAAGTAGTTTGTTATGAGCTGACTGTTTATTCTTCCAATTATACACATAAGCAAATTTATGCTATTTTGCTGGTGTCATTAAAAAAGATAGGAATTTATATTATATTTGTTATATTGTTGACATCATTGAAAAAGATAAGTATAGTTTGTTACAATATTAAAGATCAAATTATCTATTATCTATATCTTTAATTTCAATCAAAATCAAATCACATTTAATCAAAATTTGATAAAAACGATTGTTCATAATTTATACGCATTAGCGCAATAAAAACAACTAGTCATATATAAAATATATCGCTTTGGTCTGGCTTTTTCACTTCCAAATATACATTTAAACAAATTTTCCTATAAGAATGTTTCATTGTTAAATGTCTTAATTCCTCTTTTTGTATTGCTGCTATTAATCCTATTATCCTTGATTGTAGATTTCTTTTGGAACAATTAGGTAGTGCTATTGTCTAATTACTCTGCCATGTGTCATGTGTAATACACATTCTGTTTCTTGTTAATGAAGCTATCTTTCAGTTCAAAAAACAAAATAAAATGTTGAAACCGAAAGCATATTACTCCGATTTTTTATAAGCGGAAGCAAATTACTCTAATGCGTGCTAGTTTCTGTTTGATGCATTAGATATAGTTTATCGGAAATATGTTGAGGAAAGTAATAATTTGTTGATAATCTTCCATATGTATTTCAGATGTCTTCTTTTTGTGTTTATTCTTTATCTTAAAATTTTTTGGATTTTATATTAATTTTGATGCGTGGAGAAGGTCTCTAGATAAAGTACTAATGTCTCATATAGAATGCCAATATGCGAAACATGAATGGTTCCATAATTAATGATATTCCTTTTTACACTGATGTATAATTGGCAGAAGAGTGAGGATGTTACAGAAGAAGTAAAAAATAGTAACAATGTGCAGAGAAAATTGGAGCAACGCCAGAAAGATAATCGGCTGGATATTCCCGTAATTGAAGAGCAGTTTGGTGGTGGACGATTGCTTGCTTGCATTTCTCGACCTGGTCGATGTGACAGAGCTGACGGGTAATGCTTGTATTGTAATTTTGTTGCTGATTTTCTTTTATTGAATTATAAATAACTGTTTTTTTTTGGTGGATTATGTAACTACATTCTGGAAGGTAAGGAGCTGGAATTTTACATGAAGAAACTCCAGAAGAAGAAGGGAAACGGTGCAGCTTGATTGTCCTGTTTCTAAATTTTTGAATTGCTTTAAATAATACCAGTACTCGAGCAATAGATGATTTCTGCTATAGTTTATTTATTTATTATCTGGTTTAGCCGTAGTTGAATTGGTTAAACCATGACCCGCACGTCTCACTGGTTCAACTTCTGATCCGATTTTTAAAACATTAATTTTTAGTTGGTTGGAAAACATAGTTGCATTTATTTTCTTGTTTAGTATTGGGGACATTAGATTAGAAACAAATATGTTCAAATACTAAACTTCTCTTAGGTTTATTAGGATGAGATGTCTGGACTGGAGGTATAAATATATAGTACCTGTGCCTACATATTTTTTAAAATAACAAACCTTTTGTTCTTGTGCTTGTGAGACAGCATGATCACCACTAAGAGCTTATAAAACTTCATAAGACTCAAATGGACAATCCAATCCATCAAGTAGCGAGGCATGTTCGGCTCTTTCTTCTTCTCAATTCCCTGCAACTGTACCTCTTTGTCAAAATGATTGCTAGTTTGCTACTCTCCATTTTCTCATCAATAACTTCTTCACCAATGGCATTATTCACACTTCACAGCTGAAGTATTTTCCTTTTGGATTAGATACAGGAGGAAAACCGTGCTTCCTAAAACAAGTTTCTATAGTGTGAAACTCAAACAAAATGCAAAGAGTCGTTTAAACCAAACTAATCTCCATCAAATGCATTCAGATGAAGTCCAACTAAAATATACTTCCAACTTAAATTCCGATTTACATTCAATTTGCATCTAAGGAGCATTATTTAAAGATTCTGTATCATTTTTACTTTTTATGCTCTTCAAGCCGAAATAAATAATAAATGGTATTATGCTGCTTAATGTCTGGCTGTATTAAAAAAATGTAATTGTGAAAGTTACTGAATATTTGTTTAATGAATGACCCTTGAAGCTTCTCAGTCAGTTTTAATTCTCCTAAATTCTAGGCAATAAAGATTAAGTGGCTGATTTGATTTCCTTTTATTTAGGCATCAGTTATGTTAATTAGTGG
>Ga0315915_1001210_pt1 | contig 30656 bp, 9 predicted proteins | sample MpolbnodulesMG_FD_207738 | JGI IMG/M metagenome (GOLD analysis project Ga0315915, IMG submission 207738) | Medicago polymorpha root nodule microbial communities from Los Angeles, California, United States - branched nodules | ecosystem: Host-associated > Plants > Roots > Nodule | place: USA... | reverse complement strand
GTATATACCATTAGGTGAACTACTCCAAATGAGTTTATCATTAGTGTCATGATTAATAGTGATGCTACAAATACAATCTTGGCAAAAGGATGGAAGATGAGTGTAGAGTTTTTTGAAGTTTCAATCTTCATTTTCATGCAAATCACGGAGACGAATATTTGTATCACTTATATGAACATAAGGCACAACATTGCAAAGATAAACATTATATATCCATTTATCATGCCAAAAGGATACTTGGCCTCTTCTAACTCTACAAATGAAACTCGGTCCCAAGATATTCACTGCTTTCGAGATAGAACGCCAAATGCAAGAAATGACTGTTAAGGAAGTACATATGTATTTTTAAGCTAACATGTGTATTTAGGACACTAGTTAATGAAAATAATAATAAAAATGACTTCATTGTAGTTTTGATCTCATTATTTTTTTCACTTTAAAGATTTTGATCTACATATTTCTAATTTCGTAATTTTGATAGTTTATTTTAAAATATATGAAATTAGACCAAACCCTTAATTTAAGAGTGATGTGACATTTTTTAGTCGAATATTAATTGTTGATGTGGACATAACATCAACATTTTAATTAGAAAATGTGAAACTAAAAATGTGAGTATTCAAATCCAAAAATTGACAACATAATAGGTCAAGTACGCAATTAAACCAATAAAAAATAAATTTGTTTTAGTTATTAAAAAATTGAATACACCATCTATCAACAACATTTTTATATTTTCTTTGTTCTTGTATGTAAGAAAAAAAATTAAGAAAATGGGTTAAGTGCATTAATTGATGAAAAAAACATATCAATTCCAATTATATTCTCCAGATAATAATTGACGTGTGTCGAGTTACAAACTACTTCTTAAAAAGAGTAAAATATTATATTTATTATTAAATTTAGAAAATGAATCGTAATTCATTTTCAAATAAAATTAAAATAATGACATTAAACAGAATATTTGAAGTAGATTTTTGCTTATATTTCGTTTCGGATTAGATTATTGACCAATTTCTAAGACAAATATAAGCAAATTCCTTAAGTTTATTTCTCCCTTCAAAAGTTGCACTAACCTCCCATAAAGTTAACCCATTTTTTTAACTTCTCATACACAACTCGAATGAAGCAAAGAAGCAAGTGTGAAACTTCACTAATTTAAGCATGGAACCTTTGTTTAACCCTTATCAATAATCATAGCATCTTTACAATTTTCAAGAAAAGTAATAAAATAATAAAAACCAGTCCTTTTTCCTTTGTATTTTTTATATTTCTTTGAGTTCACTTTTACTAAAAGACAAACAAAAAACTCACCTTTAACAAGTTCCTTTAATGGGGTGAAAAGTTTAAGAATCAAAATCAAAACTTTGAACAATGTCGGTTAAGGTTGTTGTTCTTCTCCTTGCAACAATTTTCTTTGCTCTTTTTAACTTAGCAGTTTCTCTTAACCGTAGCAGTTTTCCACATGATTTCCTGTTTGGAACAGCTTCTTCAGCTTACCAGGTTTTTGTTCTGTCTTATGTTGTTTGTTTTTTTGCATCTACCTATGTAAATTTTTTGGTTAGATCTTACTTGTTTCTTTTGTTATATGAAGTATGAAGGTGCAGCACATGAAGGTGGCAAAGGTCCAAGTATATGGGATACCTTTACTCATAACCACCCAGGTTTGAATCTATTATTTGTTTCTGATTTCTTTTTTTGCATCTAACTATACCTTTTTTTAAAGTGTTTATGTTTATGTAGTTATTTAACATGCTTCTTTATGAAGCACTGACACTCCTTGGATTAGGTGCGTCCTGGTGTCGGACACGCGTCGGTGTTCGACACTGACATGACACCGACACCTATAATTATAATGAATCATGTCATTTTCTCAAATTATTATCCGTGTCAATGTTTGTGTCGTGTCCGTGTCTGTGTTATGTAGATATTGGACATTGACATCGATAATAATTTAAAAAATAAAACAAATAGTTTATAACTACGAGTGTCGGCTGTCTGAACGGACATCATGCACACTTTTAATCTGAAGTGTTGATGTTACATAGCGGTTCTTACTTGGCTTCTATTGAAGTAATAGTTTTAAGTGAGATTCATTTTTTAGAGGATATGTTTTGCTAATTGTTACTATTGAACCTTCTTACAACACCTACAGTTTAGAATAGGGCTGGAATGGGAAAATTAAAATAATAAGGTTATCATGTGGTTGAGATCAATGTGGACTCTGGTGGTTTTTTTTTTTTTTTTTGAAGGTTAATGTCCCTGAATTGGAATATTAAAGTTAGTTACACTTGGAATCCAATTCTTGTGCAGACTTGCTAATATTGATTGTCATCAAGGAAATCACTTGATTGTTTATGAGCAGCCTCCGCCTTCTTTGGCCCAGGATCTACTCTTTGATGTAATGGGAGTTACGACACGTCAACTCCCAGACTTATTTCCGTGTGGTTTTCTTCCTTTTGGGGTTACGAACCTTCCATTAAAAATTAAGGATATTGAAATGATTTTAATTGGGTGGGCATTGAAGAGACTGAATCTGAATTCCCTGCACCGAGGGATTCAAGCATTTAACACAATTACACGATCTAAACGATCTATATTCTGACTTTAAATTGGGTTGGGATGTGAATAGTCCAATTTTTATATGATGGTCTATATTGGCTATTGCACGATTGTGCGAATGCATGGAATCCAAATTCGGATTAACTTCAATGATTCCCCATTTTGTCAATTTGGGGGACTGATATGTGGGAAGGTAATACAAATATTATATATGTCAACAATATAAGACATGCTGCTACTAGGCAAAGAATACAGGATGTGAATTAAGTCAGTTAATAACTAATAGAAAAGAAAAGCCGTGTACCAGCTTCCTCATAATTCACTACCAACTAAAAGCGAATTTCTTTGTCCTTTCACATTTTGTACAAAATCTCAGTACAACTGTGCTTAAAGTTTAATAAAACAAACTTATAAATATTGTAACATTTTCTTGGTTCTTCAGATAGAATAGTTGGCCGCAGTAATGGGGATGTTGCCATTGATTCATACCACCGCTACAAGGTATTTTCATTTTTTTATATCAAGTTTAAGCTTTCGATAAATTTCACTACTGTTGAGATTTGATTCGATTGAAATGGATGATATTCTTCTCCCCTCAGGAAGATGTGGCCATTATGAAGGATATCGGATTTAATGCTTATAGGTTTTCGATCTCTTGGTCCAGATTACTACCTCGTGAGTAACTCTCTAATCATCTTTGACGTATCCTCAGATTAGTTTTCTACTATGTAGCTATTTATTGTTTTATGTATGATAAATCACTAATTTGGATCATTGGCTTGTGTGATTCTAGGGCAACCATTAAGTATTAAGTATTAACACTATTGAATTGAACATAGATATTGATGTTTCATCATGAAATCAAGCTTAACTATCTTGTTTTTTCAGGTGGAAACCTAAAGGGAGGAATTAATCAAGAAGGCGTCATTTATTACAACAACCTCATAAATGAACTGATATCAAGTGGTAAGTATAACTTCATTCTCGCTTCTTTTTTTTTCCTTTCAAAATAAACTATATTTGATTTTGATGCACATTTTTGTCTACAGGACAAACACCATTTATAACTCTATTTCACTCTGATCTCCCTCAAGCACTTGAAGATGAATATGGTGGTTTTTTGAGTCCCAAAATTGAGTAAGCTATAGTGTTTTTTTTTTACACTTTCTTTCTAGTAACGCATTCTTCCTATAATTGGTTGAAATTCCACAGTATGAAATGAATCCCACGTGAATTTCGACCAATAATCAATAGTGTTAGAAAGAAATGTCAGAGAGCATGTTGCTAGCACTTCTCATCTTCCTGTTCTCTCCCAAGTAATAGAAAATTGACATTTTGATTATGCAAACAGGCAAGATTTTGCAGATTATGCAGAAGTATGCTTCAGAGAATTCGGTGACAGAGTTAAGCATTGGATTACATTGAATGAGCCATTGCTTTATAGCACTCAAGGTTATGGAAGTGGATCATCTCCACCCATGAGATGCTCTAAGTCGGTAGCTAACTGCAATGCCGGTGATTCTAGTACTGAGCCCTATGTAGTTACACACCACCTGATTCTTTCTCATGCTGCAGCAGTAAAAGTCTACAGGCAGAAGTTTCAGGTTGCTGTATAATTATTATCATTTTTGTCAAATCCAACAGCATAAAGAAATACAAATTAGTTACAATTTAGGTATCAAGTCATGGAATATGTTGTTAGTAAAAGACTAAGGCTCTATTTGGAAAAACAACTTAATTAAGCGCTTATTATATAAGTGTTTATTTTAAGTTATTTTCATAATTTTTTAAAATAAGATAAAATAAAGCAAAAGTGTTTTTATATAAGCTAGAAATTGTTGTCATAAGCTATCCTGGAGAGCTTATGGACATGTCATAAGCTGTTTCCTTAAGCTCTCCAAAATAGTCTCACATGTGTTTATGCCGGTGGATAGCTCAAATAAGTCAATCCAAACAAGCAGTAACTAACCGTGAATGTGTCTATGACAGAATACTCAAAAGGGTCAAATTGGGGTAACACTAAATTCTGCATGGCTTGTGCCACTATCCCAATCAAAAGAGGACAGAGAAGCAACGTCTCGGGGTCTTGCTTTTATGTATGACTGGTAAGTGTCTTTTTCTTTTCCGCTCAAAATGCTCTTGTTTATCGTTCTGTTAGTTTTCATAAAATTCATGTGTAGTTTTATTTTGAGATTAAGCTAAAAGCTTCAATGAAATGTGTATTTATAACTTCATTATAATTTTTAAAATCTTCCAGTTCATATAAATTGATTAAAAAATTAGAAGGTTGGTTTAATGTAAATTATATTAATGTGGAATACATAGGAGAGTGTAGGCTTTTAAAAATATTACCTAGTGAAACATGATATGAGTTTGGTTCAAACGGAATATTGTGAAAGAGGTCCAGGGTATGATCATGCTGCTAACAAATTTTCACCCTCAAAAATGAATAATTCATTGTTTTCTAGTAATTTCCGGTACACAGTCATGTCTAACTAATCATTTTGTGTTTTTCAAGGTTCATGGAACCCCTGCACTCTGGTACATATCCCGCAGTAATAGTTGACAAAGTCAAGGAACGTTTGCCAAGGTTTTCAAGAAGTCAATCCGTAATGGTCAAAGGGTCCTACGATTTCGTTGGTTTAAACTATTATACTTCAACTTATGCAACCAATATTCCTTGCCCGCGTGGAAAGCCAAATGTTTTTACAGACAATTGTGTTAGATTTACTAGTAAGTCTTTCTATATAAACCTTGTTTAACTTTTTATTGAATTTTCATCATACTTTTGATACTCATGATCCGTTTTGTTTCACTTGCATCAGCTCTAAGAAATGGAGTTCTCATTGGTCCAAAGGTACGTGCATATGGAGATAAGTTATTACATTTTACTTGAACCTTGTTTGGACAAGTGCTTAAGTATAAACTATTTCTATTATACAAGTGCATATACTATCGATTGTTGATTCTTCTATAAAAATTTAAGATCCTGACTTTACTCTTAAGGGAGCAGAACTTATTTCTCACCATAGACTTTTTCAGAAAGGAATTAAGTAGTGAATAATGTTGCAGGCTGCTTCAGACTGGCTCTATGTCTATCCACCAGGAATTCAAGGACTACTAGAATACACCAAGGAAAAATTTAGCAATCCAATTATTTACATAACAGAAAATGGTAAGAGTATCTATAATGATCTCCTATGTCATTTTTTCCCCTAACGCCGCATTTTTACCATGTTACAATACTTTGTTTGTTTGAATCTAATCATTCAAATATATGTAGGAATTGATGAGGTTGATGATGGCAAAAGGTCACTTGATGACAAACCAAGGATAGACTATATTAGTCACCACCTATTGTATCTTCAAAGGGCCATAATGTGAGTTTAAAATGAACAATTTATTTAATTAATTGTAAATTTTTTGCACTTAGCCGGTGTTGTCAAATAGCAGATATAGTGACACTAGCGTAGCAGATGCTATAACATTTTGGCGTAGGAGAATTTGAACAAATTGTTATTCTCCGTGATCAACAACACTGCACTTACAATATCTATTTGTGTTTTGATCTCAACAATTGGAATCCTAATTATAACTTTGAATTGGGCAGGAATGGAGTGAGGGTGAAGGGATACTTTGCATGGTCACTGTTGGACAATTTTGAATGGAATGCTGGCTACACACTCCGCTTTGGACTTGTTTATGTCGATTACAAGAATGGACTCCGAAGATACCGTAAAAGGTCTGCATTGTGGTTCAAATTATTTCTCCGCAAATGAAATGGTCCTTAGTACTGCTTAGAATTTGCTAAAAGGAGATTGGATTTGGAACATAGTGTATCATTCTAAATCCTAGTCATAGCTTTAGGCCATTGTAAGAACTAAGTAGGACAAATTTGATGATTTCTGATAACTGGCCAAGGATGAGACTTTATTATCTGTTGGTTTGCTAACTTATTCGGTATTATCTTGTTTGTATTCCATATTTCGAGCAAGATAGTGTCGTGATATTTATTAGCAACAAAAAATGTACAAAAATGCAAAATTAGTACTAACAATATCCGACACAATTGGTTGGTCCGAGGTTTGTTTTCCTCGGTTCAATTCTAGTCGTTTGTTAGAAATAGTCTTGAAGGAATAGGCAAAGTTCACTTCAATTATCTCTATAGTCTGGGGAGGATTTTTCATCCAGAAGTACACCTCTAGACAAAATTCCTCGAAAGATATATTTCTAGAATCGTGTGTTTCTGCGTGCAGAACAGGATAATAAATATTTTTCACCTCCGCAACAGTGCATCCGAAGAAAACAATATACTTTTTCAATCTAAGACGGTGCATTCAGATGGTTTTTTTCTAAAATCATTGAGGGATAAAAACAGCTCTCTTCTTGTTTGGTTAAAAAGGGGTGTAGACGTATGTAGGTTGGGGTGAGTTTTAATTTGTCACAACCCACATGACCCAAAAAAAAATATCATTACACAACTCACTTACACTACATATAAAATACTAAAATATTAAGGGAGTGCTATCTATGCCTCCCTTGTCTTATTATCCACACCCCTCCACTTTTCTTGAATTATCCGTCTCTGCATACACTCTAGAATGATCAATTTATGTTTGAAAATTGCTCTTTAGTCCACTATTTACTTACGCACCATAAATTGATGAAATACCATCAACGGTAGTCAACTACCGTTTGCTGATTTACGGTAGTTATTGTCATTCCCTCAATGGTAGTGGCAGTTAACTGCTATTGGAATCTCTTGCAAAAATTGATGAGTTTAAAAGCAAAATAAATCAAAATTAATTGGAGTAATAGTAAAACACATTATTTTGTCTATGTAGTAATAGCAAAAATAAATCAATGATTCCTTGGTATTGTCAAATGATATAGCATAATGTAAACGCACATTATTTTTGTTAGAATGACTTAGTATGTAGCTTTGGATAGAGGGAGTAATATTTTATTTTCCCACTTGCATCATGGATACATCATTGAATGAAGAACAAGACCAACAAACAAGCTCCAAATCTCCAACACTACTCTCAAAGCAAAATCCTATCTCTAAAATTTAGTAAATAATGGAAACCAATTGGATCAGAGTAGTATGAAACAATTCTCAACAATGTTATGAATTCAAAGCAAAATTAAAATAGAAAAATACTACTCTAATTGCAACAAAAATAAAACTATCCTATTTGATATCTGATGTGATTTTACCTTTGATTTGAATATTTTTTTTGACAAATGATTTTACCTTTGAGTTAGGATTCATAATAGATTAGGGAAAAGAGGCTATAATAATTCGAAGTTCGACCGTAATGTAAAGGCGGTCTGACCAAAAATTATTCTACCCATGAATTGAACTCAAGTTCTCTTGAATGATTCATCTTTGATGAAGCTCATTTACCACTTGAACTCAATTGTCTGGTTACATTTTTTAACTAACATGTTAACTTATACATATTTCCTTTTTTGTCAATAACTTATACATACTTCCTATTTCATCTATATCAACAGAAATGCAATCATGTTCAGAAACTGTACCTTCAATAATGCACAGTACTGGAGAAATAATTCGTCTTCACATATTAAAAGTATTTTTTTTGGTACAATACATTAAAAGTACTTTATATATATTAGAAAAATAAAGACATGATATATCATGATATGATCCGTTAGAGTAACCCTCAATGAAAAAGAACACAATAAATGCACATGGAAGAGGGACAATCCTCACATGTTAGAAACATGGCCCTTCATTGCTTTGCTTCCTCAAGTCAAAGCATTTCTTCGTTGGTTTCTTTTGATGCAGCCAATCACATCTCCTCCCCTTATCCTCTTTGCAATTTTTTTTTACCATTGGTAAATTTTTCATCGCCGTTAGAAATAACAATTATTCTTCGAAGAACGTATGGGACTGAGTTCTCCACTCTCAACTAAGTTTTCTCCATATGCATAGATCAGAAGTTCGATTTACTTACAATTTAAATCAATTTATCGTTGGTCTCTTTATCAAATTATTAATACTTTCTTCCATAAATATATGATCTTGTTGTTTTAATCACTATAGTTAGAAAAGTTTATAGTATTAATAAAGTATGCTACAATTGATACTTTTTTGTACTTATCCTTCATTTGAGTAAATTAGTTTATGTTCTTATGATAATTTTTATTGTTGGTTTTAGAAGGAAAAAAATGTAACTTAATAATACGTGTATCTGTAGAGAAATAATTAATACAATTGAAAACATTAAAAGAGCCATATAAAAAATTATTAAAAAAACGATCGAAAGGATCAACAGTCACACGTCACAACCTAAACTTCGACGTTCTCTTAATGTTAGTAAAATAACACATCTTAGTGTTCTCTTAATTATGTAAAGGTGAACGCAATGATATTCATAAAATTTGATTGTATATATATCTTTCATTCAATCATTCAATGTCATTCATAAAATTTTCAGTAATTCGATCTAGATTTTTAAAAATCTAGTATTTTTGTTTTTCAGTTGTAATGGCGGGAAAACAATGTCCAATATTTCATCCTTTAAAAAAAATATTTATCTTTAATTTCTCCGTCTCCTGACAATAATTTGATCATGGGCTACAAAATGGGGCATGATTTGCAGAACTAAATTGTCTGTTCTGAAAAAAGCAAGAAGGACAATTCAATTTCCATGCAAAAGGGGGGCCCTTTCTTTAATGGGCATATATCATTTTTCATGAAAGTAGTAACAATTAACATGAGTGACATGGTAGCTATCCATAGAGTGAGTAGGCATATTTATGTATTGGTAAGTGCCAAACTACAATGACCTACTTGTCACATTGTTGTATCTCATGTTTTCTCAATGATATAAGAAACATCATAATTGATTTCTCACAATAATACAGCCTTAATTGCTTATGGACTTGAACAACCTCATTGCTTTGCTTGCCCTCAAAGCTGTGGTACAATCCATGTAGATAGGGTTTCAATAATTTTTTTTTCCTATAATTATCAAATAAACATATAAAAAGTGCACAACAAAAATCAAAGTTGAACATGTCATTCCCTCTATTTTGTTTGAATAAGTTACCTTCTTTGATGTTATTTTTTTTGTCGAGGTTCAAACTCTGAACCTTACATATATTATGTAGGGTTATGTTAACCAGTGGCCCGAAGGCGATGGTTAAGGAAGCCAAAAGAAGAAATTGTAAGTTAGAAAGACACTTTTTAAAAATTTTAATGCATTGATTACACATATAAATATTACTATATTTGCTTCCTTAACCAGTGATCCGGAAACACTGGTTAACATTTCCCAATTTTTTATTGTCCTTACTAATTACGAGGACAACTTCTTGATGTTATAATCATTATTATTGTATTGATGACATATACAATTCAGTACAAAAAGAACCAATATAATGGAATATCATTCACATGAAGATCCTTCAATATAATGGTATATCCCCCCTAGTTTAATATCATGAAGAACCCGAAAAAATTTCACGTGATTTGTTTTAATAAATCAATAAAAAAATTGATATATTAACATTTAATATTAAAAAACTGCATAGTGGTATATATGTGCCAACTGATTTTTATTTAAAAAATAATGTCATTATTTTATTCAGTTAATTGGTATATTCAACTCTTGTTATGTTTACAAACGAATTTCTTATCTACATGATACAAATAGGTTGGCAACATTTTCTGATAAAAAATAGGTACAAAAAATACTTCTGCTTAATTTCTTTAAAAAGGGATTATGATGTTTTTACTTGGGGATTGATATCTTGGGTACATTGTTTTCTTCAATTATACTCAAAGTTAAGAGCATATTACACAAAAGGTTCAAGATTGCATTTTCATAACCAATATTATGATATCTTAGTAAAATAGTAAAATATAACCATTATTCAAGTGGTAACTTGTTCGTACAATATTCCTTGCTTAAGTATTACAACAAAAATTGAAAAGGTTCAAGGAACTTGAGTTGTTAATTAATGCATAATTCAACCTTGTTCCCCAACCATTCCTGCCTAAGAAAATGTGTGTCCTACAACGATTAACTGAAACACACCTTCATTTCTTTGTTTTTGTGTGCTTGTTTGTCATTAATTTATAGACACAAACTATATTATTCTCACATGAGTTGTTCTAATGATTTTGACCCATTAACTACCTCTTTTTGTCTCTTCTATTTGATCCAATCTTTTTCTCCTATTACTTTAAAGTGTGCCAAAATACCAAATGAAATGGCATACCACATAGTCAAGGCTAACAACATGATTTTAATTTCTTCAAAAAGGGATTATGAAGATTTACTTGAGTTCCAAGTATTTAAAAGGGGAATTAGGGATAGAAAAACTGGTCAAACCGTCTCCGTTTTGCCTTTCTTGCAATCAATCCGTCTAAAACGAGGCGAATAGTGTGTGCCGACGTAGATAAGTGGGTTGAAACTTCCACCTCGTCCCATCCCTTGACAAATTGTGTGTTGAAGCATCAATAACAAAATAAAATTAAAAACAAAACAAAAAAGTATTGATTTTTAGGTATCGAAAGAGAAAAAACTTCATAACTTGTTCATTAAAATTCAACATATATAATTTGAAAATCATACACAAACAAAGAACATTTAACTAGATCGATTTGTCAGACGCAATCTATTTTACCACCCTTAAAGAAAACCACATGGTTCAAAGAACGTTTAACAATAAGATTCGCACGCACATATCTAAATTTGAACACATGCTCTTGTAGGATATGAGTCGTGTACTTGCTAGTTGCTACATCAACATTTGTTTGTATAATTTCAGTTTTATCTTAAAGAAGATATATAGCCAATATATTAATATTGGCTCTCTTCTTTTGCAATTGATAATATGAAGTTTAATTCTGGCATATTGCTAAAGTAGCCTAGGAAAAAACTTGTTCAGATAAGGTGTAAAGTGAATTTTATTTTAGATCTATAATGACGTTGTGTAACCACTTTCTCCTAAGGACAATAATTTGGAGTTTCTCCTAAAATAGGACAATAATTTGGAGTTAATTATTATATGCTTTAGTAGTTAGAAACAAATACACAACCACCAAATAATCATTAATCACAACAACAAAAAAAACTTAAATAATTTTTTCACCAAAAAACACCTAAATCATTAATATAATCTTTTACATTAGAGCCCATTTCATTGGTCCAATTGGTGTAGTTAAGATATGACAATATCAATCAATGATTTTTTCCAAAAACAACTCCACGTTTTGTCAAGTCTAGGGTTTAATATATGTTCAATTTGATGAATATGCCCTAAGACAACTCCATGCATGTAAGAAACTAGCCAGTGTGTCATAACCATGAAATAAGGCAACCCTCGTCCATATTCAACTTAAAGCAATCTTCACTAAATAGATTGTAACATCTAATTTTACAATAACTAAATTCCTTAATCACTAAATTTGTCTCTTTATTTTTTCTATCTTCTTTAATACATTTATTTTGTGGTACTGCAAATGATTGTCAAGGCAAAAGGATGGCAACATAGTTGTGATGTTTTTTTTTTCTTTCTATAACGATGGATTTGCACCGCATTAGTCTTACAAATAAAAAGAATAGTGTGTTTATTAATAATTAAGGATAAGAGAATTAAAAGTATATTTTTATAAAATACAAGACCTCAATCAATTATTGTATGCTCATGTGCAAATTATGAAGTAGTGTACGGTACAATTAGAAACTATAGCATACTTACTTTGTATATCAATAAAAAAAACATAAATGCTTTTGCACTCTCTTATAATATCAATAATATTACATAGATGTATGTAAACTAACGTACATTTCAGATAAAATTATTATTACAACAATTTTGTGTAACTCATTCCCATTGACTTTTCCTTTGATTGAAAACATTGATAATATAAAAAAAGGGTTAATTAAGTTTTTAGTCCTTATAAATATTCACAGTTTTGTTTTTAGTCCCTATAAAATAAAATCACATTTTTTAGTCCCTGTGACATTTTTCTTAAGCATTTTAGGGACAAAAAATGTTGATGGAAATTTTTTATAGGGACTAAAAATGCTGACGGAAAATTTTATAGGGACTAAAAACACTAACGGAAAATTTTGTAGAGATTAAAAAGTGTGATTTATTTTTATAAGGACTAAAAACAAAACTGCAGATATTTATAGGGACCAAAACCTTAATTAACCCTAAAAGAAATATTGTGTCAAAAGTTACAATGTATTCAATCCAAATACTTTGGGTGGACATACCAACCAAAAAGGAAACCACCAAAACCAAACATCTTATTATGCGACCCTACAACCCCACACACAAATTAATAAACCACATAATACGTGAAGTTGCACAGCTGGATTATCGTGTTCGAATTTAGCTTATGATTATTGATTCATTGGATAGAGAAGCATAGACAAATAGTACAAACTAGAACTATAAAGGTGTCATTCTCAATTATTATCCTTAATAATTATTATAGGTTGGAACTTATCTTTTTAATTATTCTCCAACACTTTACTTATTCATCTTGAAAAGGTAAATTTTTAGTATAACTTGACTAAAAAAGAAAGACTATTATAAAAATAAAGAAATAGGAACAAGAATACAGAGAAGTAGACAATGAGAGAGAAGAGAGATGATTCTATTATTCTCTTATGCTGTAAATTAGGTTACATGTGAACTCTGTTTATAAAGAAATACAATGACTTGAAAAACAAACACCAAAGACTTGCGAAACAAGCATAATAGTATGTATAAACTAATAGTATGACACAATAACCCAATTGTTATATGAATATCTATTTATAATATTCATAACACTCCCCCTTGGATATCTATCGAGGATATGTTTCATTAAAACCCTACTAAAGAAAAACTCAGTGAGGAAAAAATCTAAAACCCTACTAAAGAAAAACTCAGTGGAGAAAAAATCTAGTGAAAGAAAAAGAGTACAACATATTTTTTGTGTGATAATCTGTCTCGTTAAAAACCTTACTAGGAAAGCTCAATGAGATAAAACTAAGGTCAAGGGAAAAAGACGGTATAACAAATTTATCTCTCCCCCTAGTAAAGACAATTATATATGAGACAAAGAAAGTCAAATAACATTTTATACTAGTTACTCTAAAGCTTTACTTAACAGTGACTTTGTAGAAAGATCTGACTTATCTCCTTATTCTTCTCTAAATTAGCACGACTTGAGATAATATCTTCATATTGATTTTTTAAAAGAGCCTCCTTATAAAACAAGAAAACCATAAGTTTCTTGTATGTGTAAACTCATAATCCTTAATAAAAGAATATCATCCACTTTCTCGCTCGATTATGCTGTTTGTTACATTTTTCTTAGATAGAAAATGTATGCTTGACTTATCTCCTTACTCTTCTCTAAATTAGCACGACTTGAGATATTCTTCATATTGAGTTGTTAAAAGAGTCTCCTTATAGAACAAGAAAACCATAAGTTTCTTGTATGTGTAAACTCATAATCCTTAATAAAAGAACATCATCCACTTTCTCGATTATGCCGTTTGTTACATTTTTCTTAGATAGAAAATGTATGCTTGACTTTGTTCCGATATATGCATTTACTAATATTGACAAAAAAACAAAATATCATGATACATATAATTAATAAAATAAACATCCGGTCATTATTATAAACAAAAATCCATATTTTAGATTCATTAAATAAATGAAGTATGTAATCTATAATAAAAATCACATACATCATTAATTGAATGAATTTAAAATATTAATTTTTACTTATAAAAGTGATTGGATGGTGTACATTAATGTTTTCGTTTAAAGGAAGTTATGATACTTCAGGATCAATTCAAGTTGGTCATATTTTCTTAAAGACATGATTTATACTAACATCAAATGATGAATTTTGAAATCACATAAATAAATTTTGAAAGTTCTTAAGAATATTAAAAAACACCAAAACACATTAATCACATAAATAAATTTTGAAATCAGGGTGATATTTTTATTCCTGAGAATAAAACACAAATATCAATAACTACTCATTGTTTTCCTTAATAAAAACAAAACTACTCATTGTCTTAAAAATATAAAAAATTTACCAAGCACATTTACAAGAATAATATCCTCCAAAATAAAACTTATGAAAAACTACTCTAAGAATAAATTTTAGATAAAATACATCTTTTGGTTCTTTAAATTTGACAAAATACTGAATTAGTCCTTTAAGTTTTTTAAGTTTTAAATAAGTCTTTATTACCGTTTAAGGACATATTTGAAACATAAAAACTTAAAAAAAAACTTCAAATTGGAGCATTAAATTAACAATTTAAAGGAAATTGAAACTTAAAAAGACTTAAATAACCTATTTAAAACTTAGAAAACTTTAAAATTATTTAAAAATTATAAAACTTAAAGGATTAACCTGGTATTATTGTCAAACTTAAATAGATAAAAAAAATGTATTTTGCCTAAATTTTAAAATCATAGTCTTCGAGAACACAACTCAGATGACAAAAACATTATAGTATGTAGGGATCAAAGTTCAAACTTTAAAAAAAATTGAAATCATAAAACAATCACACCCCCTTAGAAATCAAAATGGAATGGAAGGGTTAATGAAAAAATTAAAAAGGTGAAGCACCCGAAAGTGAAGAACCTTTGAAAGCTGTGAAGCCGTGGCATTAGTTGATGTGTCACCATCGTCCCCGTGGCAGATATAATATGTTAGACATGACCAGGATCCAGCAAAGCATAGTAATACACATATACTTTTTTTTAAAAGAAATAATACATATACATGTTATCCAAGTAAAAAAAAAATATCTCCATCACTATTATAAATTTCACTTTTCAAATATATTTGAATAATAAATATATATAGTTATAATATAGACTAAATATATTAGTTATTCAATATATCTAAAAAGTAAAATTTTACTTATAATAATGATCGAAGATGATAGAAACAATCAAATACTACTGTAAGAATTCAGCGATCTAAAATATTTATTGCTAAACATTAATATGAGTAAAACTAGAATCATCTTATCTGGTGTTCTAAAGAGCACATGTTAACGATCAACAAATAGAAAATATTTATTACTAAACATTAATTTTTAACTTTTTGATAAATAAATTGACACAATTTTAGTGGGTTCCTTAACATGTATCATGAGGACACATGTTAAAACAATGTATAAGTCCACGTTTCTCTTAAAACAATGTATAACTCTGCATTACCAAAACTCATTTTCCTGAAAACTGGAGGGTTAGCTTAAAAAGTTTTAAAAAAAAAATGATATCTGTACGACCATTTTATCACAACTTTTGTGACAATTTCTTTCTTATACTCACATTATGTTTTTATCTCTCAATTATTTTGATTTTCGTGTCAATACCTATCTTTTCTTTATAAATTTATGGTTGTCCCATAAGTTGTCAATCAAATGTTTGTTCAAATAACACACCTCTTAAAAAATCTCATTTTATATTATTGCATTTCAATAAAAAAGTATCATTAGACTTTTTATTTTTGGTAAAAAGCATCTTTAGACTTTAACTCAACATCTAAAAGTTATACTAATAGTTCTATATTACTGCATTTCAATAAAACTCTTTTTTCTCAAGTGTCCTATAAATATAGCTCAACCGGTAACTATCAAAAATCTTATATGTAAGGGGGGTCAAACTTCAGATTCCTCACTTCTTCACACATTATGTGTGTGAATCTAACCATTAAACTAATTAAAAAAAACGATGAAAAGGAAAATACTTCAATAACCACATTTTTCAATATTTAACATCTAATATTTTTACTTCATATCATGTGCCTATTTAGCCATGTAATAGATATTTAAACTGGTCCCCTAAAAAACAATAGATATTTATCTTTGTGGATAATTATATAGAATATGCCCATGTAGTTCCAAAAAAAGTTTGGATTGAAGACTACTCAAGCGATCTTTCCCACATAATTAAATCTGATTGACCACTTATAGCCAGCCCATTTAATAAAAATGTTTCCCTTTCAAAGAAAAACCTAGGATAATTAGATGCATATCTTGTCAAAAAATAAATATGTATATAGATAATAGGATCATCTTAACGAAAATAGATGTAGCACCTGCTAATCATATAATTAAAGGATAATGAGATTATCTTATGAAATAGATGTAGTACCTACTAATTATAATTTTTTTTCTTATAAATATACTTTTTTAAGTATATACAGAAAATTAGACATGAATAGAAGGAAAACATACAACAACTTGCATCGTTGAATCTTTTTAGATGATAAAATCAATCATTGTAAACATAATATTTATGAATCAAGAAGATATAGTATTGCTATGCATGATCCTTTAAACTCTATGTAGAACGTCAACAAGCTCTATTGTTAGCAAGTCAAACATGTCAAACGCTGTATCAAATTAAACTTTATTTTGTGTTTTATTATTGATCATTTTAAAATTAAAATGAATAGTAATTTGATAATTAATACATCAATATTTTATTTTGTTGTTATAAAGTTAGGAAAATGCAAATAGCCAAATAGTGTATTGTCGTGGAATGGCAGAAGTCTTTGAATGCTACCTTTCTTGATTGGTTCATTCATACTTGGCAGCTGGCCTTTACCATGAAACAACACACTTATCTGTTTTTTTCTGCTTATAAATAATACAATTATTACATGCATATATAAAGACTGAAGCCTAACACAAGATTCCATTCCATCCTGACATATCATCCATCTTTTTTCCTTAGCTTTTTTCACACTCCAAGAATACTAGTATGAACTGTTTCAACATGTGTTTTTAAAATTCAAATTCTATTGGTTTGTTCTCTCCATGTTTACCATTCTAGCTTGTCTTTCTTTGCAAGAACAATGTTTGTGATTAGATAATTAAAATATTAAAGATTAAAATTGTCTATTAACATATATGCAAAATAATAAATTAAATTATTTATTTTGAGACGGAGAGATGACATATATAAAAACCAAAAGAAACTACTTTTGATTCTTTCTGCATGCCATCTTTGTTAATAAAAATAAGTTGATCGTGGCGAAAATAAGTGAATATGAGAATTAATATTAATTTTGGCTTTAGATTATTAACTAGTAACTTACATGGATGGAGAAAATTAAAAAAAAAATTTTAGATGGATGGAGCAATTGATGATTAAATTACTAATAACAGTATAGCCTAATTTAGGCAGAAAGTTCTACCTAAAAATGTGTTTATTTATTGAAGGAAACGAGCAAAGACAATGTATTTTTTATTTATTTATCAGGAAGGGACATAGATAAAACAAAAATGGTACTCCCTAACGAGCATACCATAATTAATTAAACTACAAAATTCATTCACAAAACGAAAGAAACACTCACTTTTAAACCGTAAAAAAATTCCAATAATACAAGTCCAATAATTTATTACTACTATTAATTATTTCGTCCTGTCTTGAAAATAAAGAGAAATTGTACACATGCCCCATTCATAAGCCATATTTTTATTGCAGGAAATGTTAGCCAATGCCTTGTGTTAGGCCCGGTCCTAATATTTTATTCTATTTTTTTTTGTCAAGAAGTCTTACAGATAGAAATTCTTCTTTTTATTGCTAAAAAAAAAAAAACTTTTTAGAGAAAATAAGTGAAACGTCCGAGGTTCGAACATCGATGCTAATATTTTTGATACCATAAACAAATCAATAAAGTTGTAACATTTTAATTTTCAAATATCTTTCTTGCATTTTTTTTTTGTTGCAAAATTATTCGTTCATAATTAAGGTTCTCTAAAATTTTAGTTTCAATAGAATTGATCAAAACGAATTTAAAAGAAAATCTAAATAGTACCGGCAACTATTAAGAAAAAATAATAATTTTGGTACCCTGGGTTGTCGTCCCTCCCGCAAACCCTCAAGGCCTCCTCCACCTTGTATCACTTTTTAAGGACTTTAAATAGTAACTTTTAATAAAAACGTGTGTATTTAATGTATTGAAAATTGAAACATTTAAATGCTTTGATTTGAAATTCTTAAAGAGTATCTCAGACACTTCTCAACAAAACATACCTTGGCTATATGCATTTGTTAGCATTTTTTTCTCAAGTAATCTAGTGACCGGAGGACGCATATTTTAAATGTAGAGAAATGTAGTGTCTGGATTTAAACTCTGACTCTGCATATATTATACAATATCTTTATCAGCTAAGTTAAACTCACGGAACCATTGTCATTTTCTTTAAAAATACAAATCAAATCTAAAATTGAACCAAAAAAAAATTCAAATATGTAACGAACAAACATGAATGAAATGCGAATTTATAAGAAAACGAGTAAAAATCAATAGCAATGAATGAAAATAAATAAAATATTGTGACACCCCTCAGCTCCTTATTTTTGATTCACGCGTATGACTTTGTTCTTCCCGCCGCCCTTTCTCTCTCTACCATTCTTCCTCTCTCTTTCTCTCTCCTTTTATTCCATTTTCTATAGTAAAAAAGAAAAAAAGAAAAACATTTAACAACTCAAACCCAACACAACAAAGCTTTGTTGTAAAGAAACACTTTCTTTCTTAGTATATAAAAAAAACCAAACATTGAAATTGAACAAGAAAAACCAATACTCTCTCTCTTTCATCTTCAATGGCTAAGTCAAAGAACAATGCAAAGAAACTCTCATACATCTCAGTTCCTTCACAAATAATCAATTCCATTTCATCTTCTTCTATTCAATCATTACTTGATGATCAAACTCCAAAGAAATCTTCATCAAAAATTGCTTCTAACTTCTTCTTCACCACCTTAACAAAATGGAAAAACCCTTCAAGATTGTTCTTCTTGTTCACACTCTTATTTCTTGGTGGTTTTGCTTTGTTTATGATTGGTTTCAATCTTAAAACACCGTTTTCTAAAAGCCCATGTGCTACAAATGTTGAAAAGTCCTTAATCTCAAATGGGTTTGGGTCAAAATCTCAACTTAAGGTTGTTTCTATGAATAAAGATAAGATTTTCAATGGTGATGTTTTGGTAAAATCTGAACTTGGGGTTGTTCAAAAGCCTTTAATCTCAAACGGGTTTGATTCAAAATCTGAACTTGGTGTTGTTTCAATGAATAAAGATGAGGTTTTGAATGATGGTAGTTTGTCAAATTCACTTCCTTTGATTGCTAATGTAATGTTGCAAGCAAAGGTTCCTAGTGGAGTTGACTTGGAGGATGAAGAAAAGGGTGAGTTTTGGAAGCAACCAGATGGGTTAGGGTATAAGCCTTGTTTGGATTTCAGTAGGGATTATAGAAGAGAAAGTGATGGGATTGTTAAGAATAGAAAGAGGTATCTTATGGTGGTTGTTTCTGGTGGTATGAATCAGCAGAGGAATCAAATTGTTGATGCTGTTGTTATTGCTAGGATTCTTGGTGCTGCTTTGGTTGTTCCTATTTTGCAAGTTAATGTCATTTGGGGAGATGAAAGGTAAACTATACTATTCTTCTTGTTCATGGTTTGTGATATTGTGAAGTGATGATTTTAATACATGAAGATTTATGTAAGGTTTAGTTGTTACAATTTTGGACTTGAATCTTAATAATGACCAATATTGGAGCATAATCTAAGCCTAAGCATAGATTCATCTTGTTTCAATATTGTTTGATGAAGACCAAATTTGGATATATATTTAGCTGTTATAAAATTGGACTGAATCTTCATAAAGATTAACTTTGGAGCTTAAGCTTTAAGCATAGTTCTATTCTAGCTATAGTTTCAATCATTTTGTTCTTGATACTGGTTATGTTTCGTTGTTAATGTTGATTAAATTTCTTTCCTTATTTATGAATGCTAGAAGAGAGTTTTCTGTAATTTATTATGTTTTTCCTTATTGGTTTTGGTTTTGTTTTGCAGTGAATTTGCTGATATATTTGATTTTGAGCACTTCAAGAATGTTCTTGCCAATGATGTGCGGGTGGTTTCGTCATTGCCATCAACACACTTGATGACAAAGCCAGTGGAGGGAAGCCCTCCCCTTCATGTCACTCCAAGTTGGATCCGTTCGCGCTATCTCAAAAGAGTAAGATTTTTTTGTTAATTACTCTTCTTATGTTTTAGCATCTTTAGGTTTCAGTCCTAAGTTTTTGTCTACTTTTGTGTTGAAAAATTTCACACGATGATTGTCTCTTTGATGAGAAAGTGTATTAACTTGTATATATCATGTTAACTAATGAAAGCTTTACTTCTGTGGAAATAAAAATTTGGACAGTGAGTGATTCTTGTTGTTGAACTAGAGTTTAACATGGTTTTTGTTGTCCTTTGCAGTTCAACAGAGAAGGTGTTTTGCTTTTACGCAGCTTGGATTCAAGGCTATCGAAGGATCTTCCTTCAGATCTTCAGAAGCTTCGATGCAAGGTACTGTGAAGTCTCTATAGTATCTTCATTTGTGTAACAATCGGTAGCATATTCTAAATGTTCTCATCTCACCTATGTTTTCAGGTTGCTTTTAATGCATTGAGATTTGCGAAACCAGTTCAAGAACTTGGAAACAAAATTGCTGAGCGAATGCAAAGCAAGGGACCCTACCTTGCTCTTCATCTAAGAATGGAAAAAGATGTGTGGGTGAGGACTGGTTGTCTACCTGGTCTAAGTCCTGAGTTTGACGAGATTGTAAAGAATGAGAGGAGAGAACGACCGGAGCTCTTGAAAGGAAGATCAAACATGACTTACCATGAAAGAAAGATGGCTGGTCTTTGTCCCTTGACTGCCATGGATGTTACCAGGTAAATATTAAATTCTTCTACTTTTGTATAGGAATCTGTTTGGATTCTCTTATTCGAGTTTATTACTGGCATTTACGCTTATGAAACTATTTGGGAGAGCTTATGGAAACAACTTATGACATGTCCATAAACTGTTTCCAGCTTATTCCCACAAGCTCTCCAAGATAGCTTATGAAATCAGTTTAGTTTATATAAAAATAGTTCGATTTTATTTTATCTTTTATTATAGAAATAGCGTATACATGAACACTTATATGATAAACACTTATGCTACAAGCGCTTAATTAAGTTGTTTATCCAAAGATCCTATAGGCTTCACTTTTCAGTGGTTTTCTGAATATTAGTGTGACAGAGTTTTGTTTATTTGTTTTGGATTTATAGGTTGCTTAAAGCTTTAGGAGCTCAAAAAGATGCAAGAATTTATTGGGCCGGGGGACAGCCATTGGGTGGAAAAGAAGCTTTGCATCCATTAATCCATGAGTTTCCACATCTTTATAATAAGGAAGATCTTGCATTGCCTGGAGAACTAGAACCATTTGCGAAGAAAGCTTCTCTAATGGCTGCCATAGATTACATAGTTTCTGAGAAGAGTGATGTTTTCATGCCATCTCATGGAGGAAATATGGGCCATGCGCTTCAGGTATGACTATATAATGACAGCAAGAGTGCTTTGCAATTAAGATACTCACATAAGCATTGATGACTGTTGCATAACTATATTGTAATCATGCTTACATATATTGGCCATGCATTCATATATACTGTATTCACACATATTTTATAAGAAAAGATTGCGACCTTTCAACTTTAGTCCCTATAAAATCTGTACTCACCTTTAGTCTTCATATTTAATAAAAATAGTGTGCTTTTAGTAATTAAAAAGGACTGGGGATACAATCAATTATTTTAGGGATGTTGGTGAGTCGTGATTTTATAGGACCAAAAACATATTTTCTCCATAAATTGTAATCATGCAATTAAGATAGTCACATTGATGGATGTTGCATAAATATATTGTAAATGTAATCATGCATACACTTATTTAATGTAGATTCTTCATTCGACAATTTCTAATATCTGAACCTAAATGTTATTCCTTCCAGGGTCACAGGGCCTATGCAGGACACAAAAAATACATAACCCCAAACAAAAGACAAATGCATCCCTATTTTCTGAATCCTTCCCTCCCTGAAGCAGAGTTTAACAGCATTGTCAAGGAGTTGCATCAGAATTCATTAGGACAGCCGGAACTCAGGACTAGCAAGGTCGGGAGGGATGTCACGAAGTATCCTGTCCCAGAGTGCATGTGCAACGATTCACATAATGATTCGTAGTTGAAGATTCAATGCCAACGCTTTTGGTATAAAAAGATTACACGGAAACAGATACTCAAAGTGGAAGCGAGTGGTAATTTCGGCAAACGTGTACAATTTTGATCCCTCGAAAACTACTTGGAGGCTACTTTCAGGAAACCATAGTTCTCAAAAGCAACATTTTGAAGAGCTTAAATGTCATCCACTCCTCTCCGCAGGTGTACACGCATTATTCCTTAATATGGTTAATATGTAGGCAATTTAGGTTTCCTGTGATACATTAAAGGGATGATACATACACAATAGATAATTCTTTGATTCTTTCTAGAGCTTGTATAGGATATATGTTCTTTTGTTTGTTATGTAATTCTTTATATATATAAAGCCTTGTACATATATCTGAATAAATGATCAGTTTTGATTATATAAAGCCTGCAAAATTTTCTGATTGTTTCCAGCTCCATCTTCATTTTCTACAAACTAATGTACATATACAGATATGGAAATACACAGTAGAAAAATGAAAGAGAAACCTCCTTATATTTTGATACAAAATTGATATCAAAGTTTGACAGAATATATCAACTAAACCTAATTAACTACAAATTTAGAATGTCATTAACCATGATTTCCAGGTGTTCAAATATTATACATAAATCCATTAACCAACCAAATTGTGTTAAAATATACATGATTTTGAGATGTTCAAATATACATTATATTCATTAACTATTAACTACGATTTGTGTTCCAATATACAATTAAAAATCATGATTGGTGATGTTTAAAACCGCCTGATTACTTGTGTTCAATGGATGGTTAATAAGTCAAGACACGTTATATTCATTAATCATCAATTGAACATAATTATTAACCACATATTTAAACTGCGTTAACCATATAAATTGTTGCCGAAATTTGATGTCCATTTGTGTATCATAATAGAATATCAGAATATATCAAAATATGATTTCTATTATATTATGGATTCTTTCATTTTTAATATACATACACACTCCAATCAAACACTGAAACTGTTTATTTAGTTAAGGAGACTTGCAAAGCTATCAAACACTGAAACTGTTTATTTAGTATCTTCAATGCTACATACACAAACAAAAGCAAATGCACTCTAATTCTATCCATAATGACTTCACACTCCAATCAAACAAAACACACATTAGCAAAAACTTAGACTTCTAGTGCAATATTCCAAAATGACTCCTTCCCTTCTCATTCTCATCCATCATCACGTATCTTCAGTCACCTTAGTCATACCTGTGTATGATTCAAATGGCACAATTTCAGTCAGAAAAATGGCAAAAACAACCATAATCATCATTAATTTGAAAGCTGAATACAATAAATGAGAATGAGAACAAGAACACGATAAAAAATGCAGTCATGTTAAAGGATCAAGACCATACCTGAATGCAATTCAAGATAAATCTTCTCCCAGTGCAACTATTTTTGTGGACAAATTTACAAACATTCCGCCGCTACAATTCCTTCTCTTTTATTCTCCTAATAATCTCGCCAGTTCCCCTGCATAAGTTTTTACAAGCAAAAAAAATATGCTTGACAAGCAACCAACCCCACCCTAATATCTTCCTTATTATTGGTATCCTATGCAAATAAAGGCACACAAGTACAAAAAAAAGGCACACAAGTACAAAGAAATAAAATGACCATATAATTAGAGCATGAATCACCAAGATCAAAACCCAGAAACTTATCCTCAGTATGCGGAAAGGGTCGTCCTCTGCCCGTATCTTCCCATAAGGTGTGATCTTGAACTTGGTCACTGATCCAAACATTGTCAATTTTCCTAAAATCATTAGTCTTCTGAAGATTAATGTTTCCAATAGATAATTTTCTGAAATGGACTCATCAGTTTGAACAATAGATGCCTTCATTTTCCCATAAGATTTATTGAAGCTCATAGCATCTTGCTCTATCCTCCTCATTAACTCTTCCAATTCAGGATTGTAGTTTCCTTCCTCCAAGGATTCTTCAAGGCTAGAGCTTGAAGCTTCCTCTGTACCTATAGGCTGGCATTTCAATTCAACAATGATTACGCTCAGCTCAGACGTTCCAAGTCCCCAGGCAAGTTGGTTTTGCCTCTTCAACACTGGTTTGTAAAATGGATCTCTCAATTTTATCTCCATGATTCCCCAAAAGCGTCGATGTGTAGCTCCTGATGCATCAGTATACTCTAGTATAATAGGCATACCAATGTCCAAGCCATTTTCCTTCATTAATTCTACCCGTGCCCTCAATATTCTTTCCAAAAATCCGGTTGCAATTTGAAGATCTTCAGGAGATGAATCAGCAAAATATTCTGATATATTCTCTTTGAACATCTCTAACACTTGAATCACATCCTCTACAGAATCTTCATGGTCTTGCTTTAGACTTACCCCATAGGAAGAGGAAGAAGTCTGTTCTACAATTTCAGCCTTGGCATTCCTCAAAGACCGCAAAAGCAATTTTAAAGATCCGACTGGACCTGCTTCTGATTCAAATACAGGCAAATGCTCGTGAAACATGTCTCTTGGATTGAAACTTTCCAACACACGTTTCATTTGCTTCCCTGGAGATCCCTTTGGAACTAGACACGACGATGCCATGTACGAAAATGAATTGCGATTCGGAGGTATGAATTGAATATCATCCATGCTTGTATCTTTCTTGTAGGCATAAACTCCCCAATTAATTAGAACCAAGTCTGAATCATATTGAACCTGAATGGCCTTCCAGTCATCTCCAAAATTTGCATCAAGGTCCTGCCACTCTTCATCACTGAACAAAACCCGTAGATCACACAATAGCACATGATCTTCCCCAACAATGAAATATTGACAACCCGTGCCACAAAGTTCTTGGCCATCAATAAATAAATGGAGGCCAACAGTGTGCCAGCCTTTGACTCCGATTAACAAATTTATATCATCAAAGAATTTAGAAACATCGTCCGTCTTTTTTACTGCCTGGAACACTAATGCTATAGCAACAATGGGAAACTTACGGCGAGCCCATAAAAGCGGAATCTCTTGACTGCTAACGCAGTCAAACCATTCTGGAATATCCCTTTTTGGCATCGGCATCACAACTTGTATTCTTTGGATCTCTTGCGAAACCTGTGAAGTCAAAACAAATGACATTAGCGTGTTTGCATCAACATACTACATACAGATTGATGGTATTTCTATTATCTAAATAATGCAGACAGAAGTAAAACCTTGGACCAAAGCACACTTGATGCATCTAAAGTTAAGGATTTACAGTGTCTTGCATCGATCTTCTGAATACTTAATGGAAGTTCTGAAACTTCCGTAAGGTTCCTGCAAAAACTCACATCAAGACTTTTCAAGTGCATAGATCCTCTGATGCAATTTGGGAGGGATACAAAACCATTGTGTGAAACTTTCAAGTATGCCAGTTTTGGAAAATTTTCAATAATGGCATTAACATCTTCATCTGATAGATTAGCCTCGCTAAAATGAAGTGCTTCTAAATTTGAATATTTGTTTGCCACTGAATGGCGTTCGTTGAACCGTTGAAATGATTGTCCAAGTTGAGAGCAGCCATCAATTTTCAAAGTTACCAGTCTTGGAAGCAATAAGAAGCTACTTGAAAGATCTTCAAGCCCTTTACAAATTGACATGTCTATATACTCAAGGCCTGTAAGGTTAGCAATAGACTTTGGAAACTCCTTAATGGCATTACTTATCATGTGAATCTTTAATGGCTTATCCATCTTTTGCATTACTTGAGGGAAGTGTTCAAATTTTTTGCAGTAATTGAATGAAAGCACTTGAAGGGAGGGTAAGTACATTTTTGGCACAAAACTTTTAAGCTCAGTGCACTCAGAAGCACTTAAATACACCATATTAGGCATAAATCCAATGGATATATCAAACCTTACCAATTTATGGCATTTATCAAGTGTAAACACTCTTAAGTTTTTAGCTCCAGACAAATCAGGAACTTGAGTTATGGATTGACTATGGGAGAGATTGATGAATGTTAAATCCTCAAAAATCTGCAAAACAAAATATAATTGAAATGACTAGAGAATACTCAATTATGTTAATTTATAAATCCTTATAGCTAATAGGTGTACCTGAAAGGGCTTTTTCAATATCATAGAACTATGAGGTAACTTGAAATCAACAATTCTGTATGGATAAAAATTTGGTGGGAAATCCTTTGAAGGGTAGCACTTCCAATCGAGTAGCCGTAAATTATTTGGCAAATAGCTAGGTCCTGATGAAAATAATGTATTCCTTACAATCAAAATTCTGAGGTTTTTCATTTTCTTAAAGGCAGAATAAGCCCAATAATCTACTTTTTCTTGTTTTGGGGGATGAAGCATCATTCCTTCTACTTTAGTACTTCCCTAAAGAAAATACATGAAAAATAAAAAATACATCAAGAACAAAATTCTTACCAGTAGAACTCAGTACATGCCAAAGTTCAAAAATAAAAAGGTATATTAAGAAAGTAAAAATGATAAAATTCTTACCAAATTTCCTTTCAGTACATCAAGAACATCTTTATGAGACCACAATCTGCTACGTTCACCAGGGTTTGATGTTGATTCTTTCCGTACAATCTCTCTACCCATGTCTTGTATTAGATCATGCATTTGTAGCAAACCATTTTCATCAACAGTTATGAGACATTTATTATTAAACACTCGTATAACTGGGTAGAAATCACAAGCGTCTAGTATCCTTTTCACATAATCCCATCTTTCCCCTTTGAAGAAACAAGCGATGTCTAGAAAAATTTTCTGGTCCAAGTCAAATAGGCCTTTGTAGCTGATTTCCATTACACCTTGAATCTCAGCATCTGGGACCTTTCTATATTTCTGCAGTTCAATATCCCATTCTTCAATGCTTTTACCTTTCAAGTTGGATCCTATTACTCTTAAAGCCAATGGAATACCCTTTGCATAACTTATTGCATGAGAAGATATTTTTTCAAAATTTTCTACAGGTCTGCTCATGTTAAAGGCATACCAACAAAAGAGTTCAGTGGATTCATGATTATTTAGCTCTTCGAGTTTATATGGTTTAATTTTAACATCATGCTTATGTAGAACATCTATATCTCTTGTAGTTATAATGATAATGCTACCAGAATTAAACCAATCATGTCCTCCAGCAAGTGATTCCAATTGTTTTACAGAATCAACATCATCCAGTATCAGAAGAACTCTTTTGTGAGAAAGCCTGTGTTTTATTTCAGAGCTTCCTCTAAACGAGCTTCCGAACACTTGCGTCGCCTCACCTATCTCATTCAAAAGTGTCTTTTGGAGATTTTCCAGACCACCGATGCTTTCATTTGATTTTTCTCTAACATTAGCAAGAAAACTCGCAGCTTCAAATTGATGTCTGATCTTGTTATATATATGCAAGGCAAATTGGGTTTTGCCTATTCCGCCAGCTCCGTAAATTCCCAACATGCAAATACGTTCACTAGAGTCGATATCAATAATAGATTTCACCTGTTTGAAACGAGTATTGAGTCCGACTAGGTGTTTGATTTGTAAAGGTACTGGAGGTAGTTTAGTAGAGATGTCTCTGACAATCTTTTCAATAAACTCAGATTCATAGCTGCATAGAAATACAAGATGAAGAATGAGATATCAAAGGAGCGCGAGGAGAAAATAATTCAATACAATAGATTGCTCAACTAAAAAAGGAAAGAATCTGAGAGAGATGATAGTTTACAAGTCATTGATCCTATAGATATGTACAGAAATTCATATTAACAGAATAAATACCTCTAACTACAATCTAAATAGCATAATGAGACAGATGATAATTTACAAGTCATTTTCCTTATAATTAGTTAAATGTTTGGGAACTTACATATCGTCCTTGTAGTGTAGTCCACTGAGAGCACAAACTCGATTCAAAGCCAATTTCCATGCTTTCACCTTCTCTGATTCCCTTCCAAATCTCTTTTCATGTTTCCTAATAGCATCTTCATAACCATTTTTCTGATACCTAACATCGCTAGGTTCCACCTTATAAAATATAACGAAAACCGATTTTCCACTATTTTCATAACAGTCAACGATCTTTACAAGTTCGTCAAGGCACCAAGTAGAAGAAGCGTAGTCATGACACAGAACAACAATCGAGATTCTAGAGGCTTCAATTGCTTTTAGGAGTGAAGGTCCGATTTCATGGCCGATCTTGAGGTTTTGATCGTCTCTGAAAACGTTGATTCCATGACGGAGAAGTGAACGGTAGAGATGATCGGTGAAAGAGTAGCGTGTTCCGCCTCTGAAACTCAGAAATACATCGTGAGTGAAATCTTCGTAGTGATTTAGCATTGATGAAGATTATGGTATGTATTAATTTTGAGCTTTATGGTTTGTGTGTGTAAAATTGTAGAATCTTTTATGTTTTAAATGAAGTGTGGAGCTTCAAAAGTCAGAAGAATGTGAGATTACAAAGAAACGTTCCTAGTTTTTGCCTTTTTTTTTTATATGAATCATGGATTTGACTTTAACCGTAAAATACAATTCCTTTAAACAAAATACTACATAATAGTCAACATTACCATAATATACACACACACACACACACACACACACTGTTTTACCCACCTGTAAGCAAAAGTTTCTTGTTTCACACGTATCAACAAATTAATTATATTTACTAAAATATTTGTAGAAAATAGAAGAATTAGTAAGAGCCTTATGTGATCATGCTACTTACTTATTTAATAGTAGTAATTTTATGTACGCAATTTAGGTTTCCTTTGATACCTTAAAGGGATGATGCATACACACAATAGATAATTCTTTGATTCTTTATGTAGAGTTTGTATAGCATACATGCCACTTTTGCTCATGTAATTTTTTATAGTACATAAAGCATTGTACATATATTTGAATAAATAATCAGAACTCATGAATCAGAAGACTAGAACTCATGAATCAGAACTTGAACCACCGTAGTCATTCAAAAATATTAGGACTCCAACTACTAGTTCATAACAAAGCCATAACTGTGCAAGTTTTTGTGATGTTTCGGCTACTGTACATATACATAGTATATGGAAGTCCACATAGTAGAAAAATGAAAGAGAAACTTCCTTAGATTTCTATACAAAATTAACATCAAAATTCGAAAAAAATTAGATAGTTAACACGATTTAAATACATCGTTAATTATGTTCATTAATTATCCATTGAACACAATTACCTACAATTTAGATAATTAACTAAAAAATTTAGATGTTCAAATATTAATTTGAAAGTTGTGTATGATGCAAATGGCACAATTTCAGTCAGAAAAATGGCAAAAACAACCAAAATCATCATTAATTTGAAAGCTGCACACAGTAAATGAGAATGAGAACAAGAACACAAGATAAAAAATGCAGCCATGTTAAAGGATCAAGATTATACCTGAATGAAATTCAAGACAAATCCTTTCACAATGCAACTATTATAGACAAAGATGTAAAACCCTTATGAACAAAGCTATAGACAAGCCAAACATTTGTGGACAAATTTACAAACATTCTGCCACTACAATTCCTTCTCTTTTATCCTCTTAATAATCTTGCCAATTCCCCTTTTTAATTTCCTACAAGTCAAAAAAATATGCTTGACAAGCCACCAACCCCACTCGAATAACTTCCTTATTATTGGTATCCTATACAAATAAAGGCACACACGTACAAATAAATAAAATGACAATAAAATTAGGGCAAGAAGACCCAAGATCGAACCCCAGAAAAATCTCTTCAGTCTGCGGAAAGGTTCGTCCTCTGCCCTCATCTTCCCATAAGATGTGACCTTGAACTTGGTCACTGATCCAAACATTGTCAATTTTCCCAAAATCCATAGTCTTCTGAAGATCAATGTTTCCAATAGATAATTTTCTGAAATGGACTCATCAGTTTGAACAATAGATGCCTTCATTTTCCCATAAGATTTATTGAAGCTCATAGCATCTTGCTCTATCCTCCTCATTAACTCTTCCAATT
>Ga0315915_1001209_pt1 | contig 30664 bp, 10 predicted proteins | sample MpolbnodulesMG_FD_207738 | JGI IMG/M metagenome (GOLD analysis project Ga0315915, IMG submission 207738) | Medicago polymorpha root nodule microbial communities from Los Angeles, California, United States - branched nodules | ecosystem: Host-associated > Plants > Roots > Nodule | place: USA... | reverse complement strand
TTGGATTTCCAAATTCTATTATCTACCGAAGTTGTTACTAGGTTGAGTCACGACCAGGTCGCTCTCTTTAAGACGTTTCGTGGCACTGCCCAAAATTGTTCAAGGCAGACTATCAACCACGCCGCCTCCAGGATAAAACAAGCCCAACTACAACTGTGCGGTTAACTACTGCACTGTAGAAAACCGTTCGAGATTTACACCTTCAAATATGGTACTAAGACCACTCTTTAATACTGAAACCACTTTAACATGGTATTGTTACCACTATGTTATGGTGCTGAGACCACTCAAATATGGTGTTACCACCATTCTAACTTTAATTTCTCCAAAGTATCAATATGGCACTACGACCACTCAAATATGGTGATACCACCATTTTCACTTTTTAATTTCTCCTCAATTAAAATATTGAAAGAATATTTATATACCGTTAAGATCATTTTTAATTCCGACGGGACATTATTATTATTATTATTCCAAAAAGGGACTATGATCTTAATAGTACTCTTTATTTCGAAGGGACTTATATTATCGAAGGGACTATGTTTTTAAGATCATTCTTAATTCCGAAGGGGCATTAAACCGAAAAAGGGACTATGGTCTTAAAAACACTCTTAATTCCGAAGGGACAGAAAAAAGGAGATGAAGAGAAGAAAGACTCGTCAACAAAAGTCAAGAAAGGGAGAAGAGAGAAAGAGTTCCTGACAACTTAATGAAACTCTTTGGTGTGCTTTTTGAACTGAGTGGAGTCCTCTATTTATATAGAGATTCTGTAACTGTTTTAGTAAAAATTGCGACAACAGTTACTCTAATGGACAAGATTAAAAAATGAAGTTTATCCATTAATCAGTTCAACAACACTTGTGGATAGGATCAAAAGAAACAAATCCACAAAAGTGGAGGAAACAAACTATTGAATTTGAATGAAGGAAATATAAGAAATTCAATTCAATTCTTATTCTTATCACAACCACCATAAGCTAAATTTATGGAAAGTGATATTCTCGAATAAAAATAATAATTACTACTATTTTTATCATTATCAAGTATTTAAAATTAAATACTGCAGTTTAAACACTACTAATGTGTGAGTTCTATTTTATGTGGGCCCCCCACACTCCATTTTTTCAATTCACACAACATTAGATCAAAGTATAATTATTTGGTGTTTAATCTTCCAATTTATTTTCCAACATCACACTAATGTTCCAACAACACCTTTTCATTTGGACTAAAAAATCAATATTCACTAGTGTAAACCAATTTAAAGTAAGGGATAGTTTAGTAAATATCCTTGAAACTATTTGTTATAAAATAAAAGTGGGTCTAAGTTAGCAAATTGGTGCAAGATAAGGAATAAGTTTTAATGAAAAATACTAATGTAACCCTCATGTTATTAGTTTTAAATAATAAAGAAGGTTATTTTTGTCCAATAAAATGTGCACTTTTGCTAACTTGGACCTTCATGTTTTTTGTTGGTCTAAGTTAGCAAATTAGTGCAAGTTAAGGAATAAGTTTTAATGAAAATTACTAATGTAACGCTCAAGTTATTAGTTTTCAATAATATAAAAGATTATTTTTGTCCAATGAAAATGTACGCTTTTGCTAACTTGGACCTTCATATTTTTTATTGGTGTAAGTTAGCAAACTCCTATATAGTCAGACCGGATAAGTCATAAATTAAGTTTTTTTTTTAAAAAAATATTTTTTTAAAGAGGTTAAAATAAAATATATTAACCCGTAACCTGATTTCTACCCAAAAAAAGGGCTCAGATGGAAATAAAATAAAAGTCAGCAACAGAGTTCAGGTACAAACTAAATTGATCAACCTTTTTAATTTGTGTGAATGAATTTGTCATAGGACACTGCTTAATAGCGCCAACAAAAAAGTTGCTGATCTATCTTTATATAAAAGTGTAATTTTTTACTAATGTGCATGGGGAGTTTTTTGTTGGAGAGTAATATACATGGAATATCGTGTATATTTTGTTTTAGAGAATGTCATTGATTATTAGGCAGATATTTATTCTTCTGTCAATTTACATATAATCTCATGAAATAATTTGCAAGTTAGTGAAATGGTGGGTCTCTAGAACCGCCCTTTTGTTTGTGATGACAAGCACTAATTTGGAGAGTGTTGCATATCTTTTATTTTTTGCTTGCACGTGAACCGTACGTTGGTTATCATCTGTTTTATTCTCTTAAATAGTAGAGCTACTTGTGCCCGTGATCATGTTCAAACAAAACGGGTACGATTGATGTTGAAGACATGTTTAACGTTAACATCAAATTAACATTATTGGAGTTTCTTTTTCGTTTCCTCTTGATACTAGACATGATGGGAGAACTAGTGAGAATACACGTGAGAAATCTAATTAGTTCGTACTCATTTCAATTATAAATGTATAACTAGATCGAGCGACCCGTGCGAGTGTAATATATTAGCAATTTATGACTACAATATCATATGGATATAAATTAAAACAATGTGAAATATATTATAATTGAAACTTCATTTCAATATCGCATCGGTAATAATAATATTAACTAACAAACATTTTAGAACACTTCTTTATAAATTACATTAGATGTAACATTTGTATCTTTGTCTTCCTCAACGGTTAACAATATCTTTAATCTTTTCTTGAATTAAATGTGGACTTTTGACCTATGCATATTAAAAATCACAAAAGAAATTAATAGATATGTGAATTCTAGGGTGAGGGCTCATTTAAGTCCCTCACAGGTGGACCATGAAAGATATACGGTAAGATTTAATTAATGGTCTAGATTTAATGAAGTTAAAAATGAGAACACCTACATATTTACACACAGAATCCTGTCTATATTTCTCCCATCTGTATCACATCTAACTCACCAAAATTCTGCAGATGATGCTCGCTGCAAATAAAATAATCTATTCTCCCATCTGGGTTCCAATCTAGTTGAAATGAAAATCATGATGTTAAATTAGCTTAAATGGCATTGGCCACACCATAATTACATGAAAATAATTGTTGCTTTTCTAGTTTGTTTTACTTGGACTTAGCATCAAAGGCAAAGTTGGATCCAATTGCTTAAATTATAGTAACCATTACCGAAACACTCGAAGAAAAATAAATTCAAAACGGCCAACAAAAACCAACTACCCAGAAAAGATAAGATAAAAAATATTCTAAAATGTCTTTCAAGGACATTTATAGACAAACTTTTTTAAAAATATTTTTATATGATACACATTTCTTACAAAAAACTTCTTAATAAAAATGAAATGCATTTTTATCACAATTTTCACTATCATAATGGAAATTCAATACATTTTTGTAAGTAGCTATTGAACATTATGAAATACGTCTTTGTAAACTACATTTGATATTACATCTACATCTTCAATTTTTTCCGTCAATTACCGGTATCTTCAAGCCTTTCCTTGAAGCACATATAGTTGTCCATGAGAGAAAATTGATTGCAGTCATTTGGAAAAAATTAACTCTAAGAGATTGCCTTGACTTTAATTATTGTCGTCCACTAATATCTACTTCAAGGTATGGCCTGAGAGACTACTACAAAATTTGGAATACATAAACTCCATAAAATATAGTGATACAGAACTAAAAAATTCACACAATTATAACAGCATGGTTTCTATGCAGAAACGGTTGAAACATAATACATATATATTCACTGCAGCATCTTAAAGTTAATGCCCAATGTTAGTAAAGCATATCAAAGATGAAGTCAATTAATCAAAGTGATGGCAAGTAGAAGGGAAGAAGAAAAAAAAAGCTTGTTAGAAAACCTGTTGCATTAAAAAAAAAAACTACAATTATTTTCAATCAAAAAGTGTAACCAAATGACCATCATTGCTAAAACAACAATCTGTTTCAAGAAAGGGAATAAAGGGACTGATGTTTTTAATTACTTATTGTTCTTTGTTTACTATAAAACTTAAGAGTAACCAAAGGACATTAGTAGTAACATTTGTTAGAATGAACAATCACAGCTCAACCTACAAAGCTGCATGCCAGCCATCAAATCTAAATTAAACCCAACCCATGCCGACCGGCCAATGTAGAAAACCTCGAATCTCATTAATTCCATCACTTATGTAGTAATGTACACTGTTAACCAGTTAGGCCTCAAAAAAATTATGTGCAAATCTAGCTCAGAGATACTAATAAACTTATTTTTGCACTATAAGTGATAAACATTTATTTGGAACAATCTTTTCACAGTTATCACTAAGCAATGAGCTTGTCTCACTACTCTAGTGCAGTTTTAGATGGTCTAAGATAAAGAGTTATGAAATAACCAGGAAGACTAAATATTATTTGGTGAGTATGTCTCACTACTCCAGGGCATTTCTTTGGTGCACCTTTAGAAATGGAAAACTTGCATCTTTAAAGGTGTCTTTTGTCCCTAAATTTGTAGCTTCTCTGAGTTGATATATCAAACATGCCCAGAAAGAAGAAGTCTGTCCAAATGTCCAAATGGCTTACCAAAAAAATTAGGAAACACACACACACACACACAGACAATATAAGTGAACCTGTAATGCCATCGATACAATGAAACTGCTGATGTATATGATTGCAGGAACCTATCCGGTCATCGCAAATAGTTTTATCAGCATCATCATAGTCAAATTTCAGAATGTATAATTGATAAAACAGTAAAATGAATTTAAAATGGGCAAAATTTGTTGCACACCAAAGCTTTGGCTGATACAGCCATTTGTAGGTCATTAATCACATAGAAAGCAAGGTACGCCTGAAAAATATTCAATTTTGGTATCAGGTGTCTATTTACCATAAAATATATAATTGTTATCTTTGGTAATTGGTTAGAAATTCAATGCATTCATGAAGTTTCAGTTTCCTTTTATTAATGTTCCTAAAGGTGTCTTCCTCATACAGTATATCCAACTTGTGAAACGTATTAAGCCTCTCATCTTCCAAGATATTGAACGCAGATAAGAAACGAAACGAAAAATATGCTAACCTATGAAACGTTGACAATTAATCTTGTCAGGAGTAACATCATTACGATCAACACCAGCAACACCATGCAAGGCCTGGAAAATTAAAGAATCATGTTAGAATTAATATAGGGCAATATGCTTAAATTGCTTAAAAAATATATTATACCTCAATGCTGTTTTTAGTTTTCCATTTTTGAATAATTTCGACATCAGTGGTAGCCTATTTCACAGCATAATTGCGCCACTTATTGTGCGCATTGCCTTTGCTAACTTCCACTTTGAATAGCACTTGCTTGTCTAGCATACAGTTGAAATCAGCTGGGTAGTCACCTTGAGGGTTTGTCTAATATAAAGCTCTGTTGTCAATAGCGGCCGAACGCGGCGCGATCGCAGTGCGGAGCGGCCAAAAACAACAAAGCGCGACGCAGCGCTCCAACGCAGAGCGTTTGGAGAAAGCGGATGAAGCGGGCGTAATTGCGGGCAAAAGCGGGCGCGATGCAGGTCAAAGCGGTCGCTTTTGACAACCCTGTGTAAAATACTAGGTTTCCCTTCATTTAAAACCGTTTTAAAGGTCATTTTTGTAATTTTCAAAACCCTAACTATTACTCTTCTCCACCAGAACCAAATACACAGCCACAAACTCAACTTCTTCATCGTACCAACAAAAGAAATCCATCTCCTCTTCTCATCATCTCAGAACCCATCTTTGTTCTCCTCTCTTCATCTCTTGATTTCAGAATTTGTTAATTTGTTGGTTGTTAATTGTTAATTTGTTAATTGGGAGGATGAACTTGTTAATTGTTAATGTTTTGCACTTTTGTTACTTTAAGCTTAAGCTTTAGAGGCTTAAAGTGTCGGTTTCCTTGATTTTTATTAGTATTTTTTGCAAATATGTTTTATGTTTTGCTCAAGACTTGTGATTTTTATTTCAAATTAGGAATACTTCATGAATTTTGAGTAATGTTTAAGGAATTTTAGTATTTTTTTTAACAGTATAGTATTTTAATATTAAATATATTAGTGTCCGCGTCACCGAAATAGCGCCCGCTATGCGCCCGCACCCCGCGCCGCGCCGCATTTCCGTTTTGACAACAGAGGTTTAAGTTATGTAAGCTTTTTTCAAAAATCCTTTTGTTAAATGATTTTAATGCTGAAAATGAAAACCACTTTGATTAGGGTTTGAAGAAAATCATTTTTAATGGAGAGAAGAGGTTAAAGGATGGATTGGTGGCTAGGGTGTTGGAGTTAAGGAGTGGAGTGATAAAGAAATGGAGGGTTTGATCCCCACTTCCAGCATAATACTAATCATTACTAATGATATTAATATTAAAGGGATGAAATAGAAATACAAAATCTATTTCTGTGATTTTAAACAAACGCAAAGTAGATTGGCAAAAATAAAAAATGCAAAATAGTTGATGCTTTTCTTGGGGGGACGGGTAGTTCATTTGGTTGAGCTATGGGATTAAAGGTGTTAACTAGTTAAAGGTCCAAGTTTTGAATCCTGGCAAGGGAGAAAATACTAACATCTGCCATTAAAAAATTTGTTTATGCTTTTCTTAAAAATAATCTCTAAATTACTTTACCAAAATCAATTCTATTTTAATTTTAATCTATAACAAACAGACTCTTGGTCTTTTAAACTTATATTGTCATTTTTTAAACATTTTAGGAAGAGAATTAACTTTGCAAATAACATGGTTGATATTGTTGTCGTATCTAATGGTCTTGTTTTTACTTGTCTTACAGGTACCCTTGGGCTGTGTGACACCATTTGCAGTAGTGAATGAATCAGCACGGTATGCTTCTTTTCTTATTCTGTCTAATTGATTGCAATATCATTCTTTGCTATTTACTCAACACACGCCCCCTCTTTCAGTAACAAGATGTTTCACTTTGAAATCCATTTTTATTGTCTTTTGTTTTGTAGTTTTCTCTTTTTAGTCTTAAACTTAACTTTTATATCCACCATTATTGTTGTTATAAATAAATGGTCCTCTTTATATAAGAAAATTCTACTAGTTCTGAATAGCTATTGCTGCTTTTCAACCTTCATATCTCTTGAATGATGAACTGGATGTGCTGATTGATTAGAAATGTCATGATCTATGCGAAATTATTTGATTGTGCACTAGCTTGGTGAAGGATTATACTTAGAGGTGTTTATGTGTTTGCTTATTAGACTGTTCACAAACACTGTTCTCACCCACTTAGCTAATTTATTTATAAGGAACTAATGCACTTTCTTCTTCTTTTGAAAACTTTACATCTTTCCTTCTATGAAGAGATGTTTCACTGCTATTAGATCAAGGATTCAAGACCCAGGAGCATTGTTTCTTCCATCCATTGTCAAATGACATGTCCATATGTAAGCGAGTTGTCTTTCTTATTAATAATAAAAAAAAATAAACTAGTTGCAAAACTAACTGTTACGGTTCACGAAACCACGAGTCTACCAGTTGAAACCCAAAGACCAAACAGGAATTCCTTTCACGTCTATTTACTATTTTTCGTTTTTGAAAATTGAACACGTATAGTGTTTTTTGGATCTGTGTAAGATCTCTTATCTTTTGATGCCCTGCAAGTTCAATAACTAAAACAAGATGTTACTTTACAATTGCAGCTCTAAATGTACGTGGTCTTGACAAATTTCTTAAATCAATCGGAAGAGATCCCTCATATGTTGATTTGGAGGTGAGCTAATTTAAGGCGATACCTATTGTAGATTTTGTTTTTTACTAATAAATAATTCTATTGTTTGCTGATAACCATCATTTGTCTTCCCTTCATCTCGGTACAGGCCAATCCTGCAGTGGGAAAAGATCAGCCTCCTGATCTAGCCGCTCTAGTTCCTTCCAGTTCAATAATTTTGCCAGATCAACCAGGAAAGCAATCATCTACAGAAGTTCCTAAGAACGAAAACCTTGTTTCTGTGGCTGTTTCTGTGGATACCAAGACCAAGACAGTTCCAGGTATAAATTCCACTATAGTCGTTCTTTACAGCATGTTCTTTACTTGGAAACTAATTTTTGTTTCAGTTGTCGTCATTTCTACAATATGTTCAGTATATTATTCAGAGAGGATTGTATTTCTGCATTATTACTGAATATATTTTTTCTTTGCATAATAGTCTTTGTTATTTTGTATGGATCTAAAACGTATGCAATCTTGGGTGGAATAAGTTATTATCTAAGTTTGACCTGAGAAAGCTAGTGGAGATAAGGAGAGAAAAAGGGAGTTGTCACAAATAGTTGTTCAAATATCACTACGCTAATTTTGTGAGGGTTATAAAAACTCCGAAATAAAAAAATCCCTGTGACTGTATTAATGAAATAAAATTATTTCTGGTGCAGCCAAAGTTGTCAAGCCATCCGTTGCTGGGAATAATTTAAAAGGAACACCGGAAAACACTGTTCAGCCATCAGGATCCTTTGCAGACGCTGGGAAACTAGTTGAAGAGATATTGCATAAAACATCAAAATTTTTGCTTTCAGAGGTAAAAAAAAAAAAGAACGTGTACTTTCGTTTGATTTCAAAGTTATGTTATGCATCTTGCACCCGGCTAAAGAATGTTGGCGATACAGATCAATGAAGAAACTATAAAGATGCATGGAGAGCAGCTTGGTACTGCAGTGTCTGACAAATTACAGAAAAACCTAACCTCTGATTTGAAAAATCTTGCTGTAAGTATATGGAGGTGCCATCAGATTTTTCCCTTTTGGAAACTCAAAGTCTTCTCCCATGTATATTATATTGTGGCTTCAAATTCTTATCAGTATCACTAGGTTTTTTTATTGCACATTAGGTTTAAGATCACCAAAGTCTTATTACTATATTATTTTTATTGCAGATGACATTTAAGAACACTGCATATACAGAAGGGTTTCAAGACGGTCTTCAATCAGTCAAGATCAAACTGAAGGATTTGTTCGAATAATACACCGTGTTTGGCTTATGCATTATTTATCAAAACTGGGCAAGATTAAGTTGTCTTTTTTTTTTCTTTTCCTTTTTTTTCTTTTCAACTAGACAGATTTGATAGAAATGTGAAGTCTATATATATGAAGGATATGATTTTTTTTTCATTCTTGCATATCTTTGGTAATGTGTCCTACGCCGGAAAAGACGTGCAAAGAAAGTCACAATTCTAAAAAAAATACTTGCAGCAGACACATTGATATAACATGGTAACCTATATCTTATTTGGGCAACATTTACACTCACCATTTCTTGTTTGTTTGTATTTAACTATCTACATTTTTAGATTTTAAATAAAGAATAAATGTAACCTCTATGAAATTAAAATGACAACAAATAATTGCTTTACACGAATGTCCAACTTCATAGGAAGCTTTTGAGATTGAAGCTGATTCTTAGCTTGATGGAACTTTATTTTTTGAGAGGAGCTTGATGGAACATAAAAGAACAATTTAGTTTGTTTTGAATACCATTCCTACCAAACAAGCTTTATTTAGAAGGAAGCCTTTAATTGGGCATTTTTAATTGATGAAAAAACTTAAGAGTTTGACAAGAGTAAAACTGCATTATATTCAAGTTGAATCTGTAACTTACTCGTGCCTGTAACTTGTCTGCTGCAAATCATAATCAGCATTAAGCCTCAAGTTGCAGTAAATCTTTGGACAGATTACAGAATGCAGCAAGATTGCCGCCTTGGATTATAGTCTGAAAATGAGCACAAATATGAATTTGAGATTCAACCCACAATAATAAACATGCATTTCCAATTCAATTTTGCATCCTTTTCAATTTCTTCTGAAGTTTCAAAAATTATCTGGAGAATTTTAAAACAGAGGCCAAGCACGTGAATGATTTATTTAGAAAATTTCCTAAATTCACTTATTTTATCCTTGTGCATCGCTTCGATTTAGCTTATATAATGAATCCAGCTAAAAATATTGCAATCAATTAATTTGGCTACGGAAATATATAATGAACTTTATCATATGCACATTGAAAGTAAACCATGAACATGACAAAGACCACACCATAATGAAGAAACGTATGTAATATCAACATTGAAAATGTGTCTAGCGTCTATCAGTATCCATTACTGATACAACAATACACTGACAGTTACATTCAATCACATTTGTTTTCTTAAATTATTACTAATGCATTTGTGGGATCAAGATCCCCTGCGGCTAATACTTTGCTGCATTTCGCATATCGGCGTTTGTTGAATCAAGATTGAAAGGTCCAAATTTCAATCTTAGTATTTTTTATATTTTAAAAGAAATTAACTGTTATATTAAAATTTAGATCGTTCGCGGAAAAATGTTGAATGCAGAGAATATAACTTATAGTATATCTTAATCGAATTTAGATCTCTCGTGTTTGAATGTAAAATGAGAGTTATGTTGATGATCTCACCATAAAATTTATTGAACTCTAATTATTCATATTTGAAGTAGTAGAAACCAATAAATTGAATGGTTAGATAATCAATAAAAGCCCTCATGTTGGATTCAAATCCGATGAACACCAATTATGAAGCATGCAGTTAATTTAATTTAAGTATCAATCACCCCTTATTCTTGAAGCAGAACCAGAACCAGAACCATTATCTCTTTGGGGATGAACTCTCCGATACCTGCCATGGAATGGCCAAAGAGACGAAATTCTTGTCCACCTCAAACACCTTTGTAACCTACCTCCACCACCACCTTCATCACCACACTCATCTTCATCATCAGAAGAAGAAAAGGGAATCTCTTGACGACAAATTGGACAAGAGTTGTGAAGTCTAAGCCAAGGAACAATGCAATCAGAGTGATATATATGTTTACATGGAAGCTCCCTCGCTTCACCACCAATTTCAAACTCTTCTTGACAAACAGGACAATGAGAATTCTCTATCAGATTTTTGCTTTCGATTTTCACAGTTGGAATTGCGTTTATACCTCTTTCCGGCACCGGTGGTGGACCTTGCCGGTCATTTTCCGTTATTTGGTCTATTAGTTCGTTAAAACCCGGTCCGAAAAAATATTCTCTTGAATCAACGCCACGTGGAATTGGTCCTTGTCTTCCCCGTGGATAAATCACAGGTTGAAACGTGTTTGAATCGGAATTTGAAGAAGGATCCACAGGTTGTAGAATGACCCATGTACGTGGCCGGTGTTGGATCCCGGGTTCAGGTTCGGGTTGTGTTTGGGTTGGGTGATGATCTCCTGTGTGGCGGTGCACAGGAACTTGTGTGGCACGACGTGGGCGTCGTGTTTGGGTTTCAGGGTTAAAACGACGGATGGGTGGGTCGAGCATGATGGAAAGTGCTTCTAGTAAACGCGCTTCTGGGGAAGGATCATGTGCGGTGAAGTCTACGACGAGTCTTGGTCTTGGAATGTTTATTTCACATATGAATTGGCCGAAGCAGCGGGGGCATATCAAGTCAGAGGAGTTATATGGTGCAACGCGGACAGTGCGGTTGCATTGGAAGCAATAGTAGAGTTGAAAGTTTCTACGTTGGTTGGTTATTCTCTCTCTTGGAGGACTCAAGGACATGATTATTGATGATGATGTTTTTGGAGTTTGTTAATTCAATTTTTGACTTTTGAGTGTGTTTAAGATTTGGGTTGGAAGTTAATGAATGTGGAAGGTTATATATGTGAAAGATGGAGGGAAAGGAATACTTGTGGGGTTTGCATAAAGTGATTCTTTTTAGAGGTTGTTTGGGTTTTATGTCCTAATAACAAAGCAAGAGGCTAACTTGCTATGTTATGGCCTTTGAGGTTTCAATTCAACTACTGTTCCTTCAATGGGTAGGAAAAGGATGAGTGTTTGGGGTAAACAGCTTATCAAAGTTGCTTCTACATTCCCGCGGTTTGTTTTGTGATTTTGGATTGTGACTTGCAAGGGAAGAGTGGCAATAGCTTACTTCTCTATCAAGAAAGAGAAGTAAGCTTCAAAATGGAGAATTCTTCTACTTGCTATACCACTATTGGCCTAATAGGTATTGTATAATAAGTGCAGTAATCTTAGGACTATACTTGGTCAAGTTAAATTGGGCATAAACCGACCCTAAAAATGTAAAGGGGCTAGTTTTCTCACCTCAACATCGATTTGAATATATGCATTCAGAAAAATCATTAAATTTTTAAAGTTTAGAGTACTTTCAAATAATTTGTACAGTTTGAATGTATACTTTCAAAAATATGAGATTTTTCAACATGTGAAGGTAGAATAGACAACAATGCCCATATGAAAGAATCTTTGATTCAAGGCCTTTTTTGTATCATTGTAGTGCAAGCAAGAAACATGTAACCGAGAAGAGAAGGGAAATGGATATTTCATTTTCCCCCTCAATTTTTCATTACCATTATTAAAGTTTTGGGAGTAAATTGTGATTACTCCTATAGAGTATACAAGGACTATCTATTTTTGAATGGACATGGAAAAATGAAAAATAAAGATACTTCGAGCATCTCCAATATAAAAAAATAAGAATATGTACCTTGACACATTAATGGAGATGTTTGAAGTACCTTTAAGTACCTTTATTTTTCTATCGAATGAATTGTGATTACTCTAATAACGGAATAAAGTTAAAAACGACTTTTGTAACATAAAAATAATCGCATAAAAGACTAAACCACGATAACATTAATAATATATGTTATACTGATGTTGTTCTTAAGCGGTAGCACACACTTTAACATAAAAACCTATTATAACATTTAAGATCCACACATTTTGACGGACATGGAGATGCTCTTATGGTCATGTTTAGAATTTTGTGTCTTCTACAAATATTTTTTTATTAAGGAGACTTAATAACATCATAATAAATAATAATTCTCAAAATAACGCATTAGCTTTTTGAATTGCAAAATTGTTTATTAAATTTTATCATATGAGCAATTTTAATATTTCATTCTCAAAATAAATAATATTTTGATGTCTCTTAGCATAGGTTTAGAAAAGTGTCTTCAAAAGAATATGAAAATAGAACATGTAGCAACTTGCAACAGAAGTTACAGTAATGCAGTCATCCTTGCATCTTGACAGTGGATTTTATTACATTGCTATAAAATTAGCATGTGTAATAAATGATTTAACCAGACCAGTCTAAGAAGCACAGAATCATCACAACAAAGAATCAATCACCTACCTCGTCACATGCATTATTATGATCATTTTCATATAAGTAAAATGGGCAAGTTTTATTGTCATTTATTTCTGCAAACAGAAATTTACACTCAGAAGCAAAGTAACTTGTTGCTTGCTCATACATGCAAATGGGACAGATAGATTTGTCTTTCTCACATGACTGTAACATTTTTTTACATGTGCAAGTTTTAGATATGGGAGGGCCACCACCACATTCATGCTATCATTGGTAATATATCAATCATGATACAAATGGACGACTTGGTGCTGTTAAAGGTTTTTCCGAGTACTACTGAGAGTAGTGGTGGTGTTAAATCCCCTCAAAAAAAGTAGTGGTGGTGTTAATGCCAAGATTCCTAGAAATGAGTACAATGAGTTACCCTTATTGATTATTCTTCCTACTCAAAATAACACTATAATTACCAGTTAAGGAAGTTACATCACACCATATACAAAGAGTTTGTCATCACACAACTAATATTACTCCAACTAATTGAAATTTATTTAAATTAGTTATTAGTAACTAATTGAGGTGTCAGTGTCATCGGGACACAGACACCGGACACGACACAGACACAGACACGTCGACACAGATAAATTTTTGAGAAAATGATATATATAATTCAATGTTATCACAAGTGTCGGTGTCATTGGGACATACTTTCAATCAAAAGTGTCGGTGCAACAGAGGTTACTAGTAACTAATTGAGATGTAACACACGGATAACACTATCAACATGTGGTTATTCTAAGTGGTGAGGGACTCGAGCAGCTTAACCAAACGGTCAAAAGTTTGATCTCTAGCTCTTATTATACCAGAGGCGGAAAAAACCCGATTGGAATGTGAGAACCCACTTATTATGTGTCTTATATATTATCCGACAATTTTAATCATTCCTAAACAATGATAAATACTTTGTACAATACAATTATAAAAAATGGGAAATGCTAACGGGTGTCACCGGTGCATTGGTTAAGCATACTAAAAAGGAAATTAATTAGTATTTAAGACATTGAAATTGTGTAATTAGTTTATAAAATGTCAAAAACAGTTTCCCCTTTTTTGGTATGTTTAATCAGTGTCCTTGGAGCACATGTTATCATCACCCTAAAAAAAATTGGTAAAAACTAATTAACAAACATAATTTGTTGCAATGTATCAAGCACGTAGAAAAGGGAACGACTACAACTGAAACAACACCTTTAGGAAAGATTAAACAACAGTTGGAGCAATTGATTATATCTCGTGAAGAAAAAAAAAAGTGGAAAACTAGACTATTGATTATACTACTTTGTTATGGATCTTACTTCATTAATCTTCCTTCTTAATTAAGCAAAGAAAACTTTATTAAGATTCAAGGGAACATATTCTCTTATATAACTAGCCAAGTACGTAGATCCATACTCCACAGAACGCTAGGACAAAAAATAACATCCACTTGAAGATACTTGTATGAACCAACTAGGAAGGAAGGGACTTTTATGTACTCAATTGTTAGAAAATAAAGGCACTTTCGTTCCATGTCGACACTAGCCCTAGCCCATTGCTCTTGTTACGTCCATAGAATTATTCAACCAAAAAATTTGGAACATAATCATGACTGATCCAAAACAATAGTAATAGATGTGTCTTTTTCTCACACATCATGCAAGTTAAAAAGGTTAGTGCGGGTATTTTAAGGTGGAACATCTGATATATCAAATTGCTACATACATATGAAGCCAAACCATTTCATCTTATACAAGTTTTTTACTTAAATTCTGCCCACCTTTTTATATTCGAAGGCGCAAATGTTACATTGGTGCAAGTGAAACTAAACTCGTATATTTTAAATAAAATCTTGTGTTTGAATCTTATGAGTAGAATAAATGTGGTTGGGAGAAGAGACCTCACTAAATGTAACTTCAACGAAAAATAAATTAATCATCAACAACGTTAGTCTCTAACATAATTTTAAGGGTACTATTTAGCGAATAGACTTTTTTTTTTCTAGTTGGCAAATCATCCAAATTGTAATTCACTGCCTTAATAATAACTCTTCTGTCAACGTTATTCATACAATAATTTTTATGCTACTCCTTACATTCAAGGAATGATAGGGGGAAATACAATAATCAACTGAAAGAAGACAAGAAACTATGTGTGGTAGTGAATTCACTATAATTTTGGGAGGAAACTCTTTCAAACTTGTTTTGTTTGACAACTTTTTATTAAGGTTTAACTTTATTAATTTAACTAATCGTTAATTTTTAAAACTAGTAAGTAAATTAAAGTTAAAATATTTTATACAATGTAAATATTACTTCATAAATTATCAATTAATTATATTTGAACATGAAATATACTTTTTGAAAATATAAATCAATAATGATTATAAAAATAATACACATGAATTTGTGAAATAACTGAATTTTAGAGTACATTATTATATTGTTAAAATATCATATTATTCAAGAGTTAAATTCTACTTGTCAAAAAAAGAGTTAAGTTCTTGAAATTTAAGTTGAGTAAATTTTACAAGAACTAGTTTTTTTTCTTTTTTTGACAAATTAGAAAGTAATGCGAGTTCCATTTTTTTTTCGTTGACAAATGTTAGTTCCATTTAAATTAAAATATATCTCACACAAAAAAAAAATGCATCTTACAGAAAGTAAGGTAGGCCAATGATTTTTGGTGATGAAGAAAGAACAAAGATGCGGGGATTGGAGAAAGAGGAAATAGTGTTAATAATTAGTATGTGTTTGTTTGTTTGTGAAAGATAAAGGAAATATTATGTGTTGGTGATTCCTTGGGAAATATATTTATTGAATATTTACAAATATCTTCCCTCTAAATCAAAAGAAATATTTTCATCTATTGAATTATCTTCCCTCCAAAAAAGGAAATATCAAAGTATCATTTCGAACTTATATGATCATGTCTTTCTTTTTTTACCATAAATGAACATATATATGAATTACATAAGCCATGAATGTTGATGGTTGACATTCTTTTCAATATAAGCCACAAGGTTTGATAAAGTCTAAATTGTCATTATTTATCTCTAGAATGGACATAATTCAACAAAATTTATTTAACCAGTTATTATCACATATACGTAGTTATTAGCTATTCATAAGTGAAATTGCGAAAGGTTTTGATTTTTAATTGAGGACAGGTAAAAATTGCTAATAATGTAATTTCATGATGAATTATGAGCTAGTTTTGAATTGTGACCACAATGAATAAATATATTCTGCTTATTTTCGTAATGCTATATACCTGTTGGGCATAGGACATACAGTTTTAAACAAGGGGTTTTAATTATATACAATCTTGATTTTACGTCTTTGAGGAAGAACATAACGTGTTGAATAAAGTGCACTCACGTTTTAAGGGGAGATTGTTTGATTAGAAAAGGTAACGTCAAACAACATATAAGTCAGATAATTCATAAATCTAAACTTAAAGTTTTATGATGGTCAACTCATTTATCTGTCGTTCTCAATTTAATGTGGATAATCACCCGAACTTCCTTAACAACCAATAAATCTAAATAATCATTCTTTATCTTAGAATGTTCATAATTTAACAAAATTTACCAATGTGGTTTGAGGATTCATTAGCTAATTTTGAATTGTGACCATAATGTATAAATATATTCTGTTTACTTTCTTTATGTCCAACATTTGCACTAATTTTGAATATGTGTGCTTGTCGTATGACCAATATTTATAAACAAGGAATCTTAATTATACGATCTTGACTTCCGGACATTGTTTTATAATCAAAAGTATTGAAAAATATTAGACTTTAGCACAAATTATGCACTTGTACTAAAGAATAGCCAAAAGAATAGTCTATTATCATTTTTTTAACAAATAGCTAATAATAATAATTTCACTGGCTGTTGACTATTTCACTAATATTAATTAAATATAGTTTTTATTAGCAAAATATCTAAAATAACGTACATTATTATGTGGACACAGCTATGAATTTCTTTTTATTTAGGTCATTAGGTGTACCTGAATTTTTTTTGTTTAATTTCATGGCTGAAAATCAAGAAAGTTGATATGGATTAGGTGAATTGACCTAAGCTAGCACTCAAATCTCACAACAAGTGTAATTCATACTCTTGAGACATATTGATGAATGTGACTAATCACTATAACTAAGAAAGTGACCCAAAATTTGTATAAGGTTTTGATATCGCATCCTATTTTTGTCATCCCGCCCATCTACTTTAAACTAAGGACAATTCTTTGTTTCTTTTTGTGATTCAAACGTCATTGCATTATACTTTTGTAGTTGTCTATTTTTAAATATCTATCACCACTAGCAAGTCAATGTAGACATCTTCCTTGTTTCAAGTGAACACAACATATGCAATGGTTGAATTGTATATATCGATTTACCCATTTACACCACACATTTTTTTCCTCAAAACGTCCAATAGCAAAGTTTATACAGACACATCAAGTGCATAGAAGTGGAGATTGTCACATGCAAGCATCTTTCTGATTTGTCAAGATATTAAATATCATTGTAGTCTTTAACCATCTAACTTATGCTTACATAACACACCTATTTATTATTTTAGTGGGTGTATGATTGCAAGCTACACCTTAAAATGTATTTTACGACATTTTAGTTACAACTCACTAATTTAAACAACTAAAAAAATGAGTGTGTGTAAATTAACAAGTCTCTTTGAATTTGTTAATTTGACCTTACTAATTTTCTAGTTGGTCTAAATAAAGGTGTATTTAACAAATTTGTTTGGTAAAAAAAAAATTGTTATAATTTGTTAAATTACATTCACTAAGAAATGAATGGGTATACCAACGAGGGTTTCACCTGACGAAAGAGGTTAGTCTTCTATAATATGATTGAATTCATATTTAAATTATGATTGAATAGTTTTTTTTAAGCGAAATAGAAATAAAATAAAATAAAGAGGAAGTACAAGACTGGGAGACATGAACCTGACCTAGTAAATCACACAGAAACAACCCAATAGGGTAAAAAGCAAAACTCAAAACATCGACTACCATGGACAATCCAGCGCACCCACGTGTGGACGCGAAACCGAATTGATTAAAACACAGTGCTAATGTTTAGAGCATCTAAATAGGCGTTTGAATCGTTTGTCAACACAAAAACGATTCAAGTTCCAACAACTCCTTAAACAGCAAGTCATAAACACCCTTTTAAGACAAACAAATTCAATCGTTATCCAAATCGAAGGATGAACAAACGACGGAACTCCAACACAGTCCAGCAACGAGGCATGAAGCTACCACGACATATTTCATATTTAACATTGTTTCAAATAGTATTATATATAGTAGATAAAATATATGAGAAAAACAAATACAGTGGTGCAAACTAGCTAAGCCTTTATATAATTTATAATATATTGTTTTGTCATTTATGCTAAGCTATTAATTAATGGCTATATTTAGGATAACTAGGACAAAGTTATATATGCTATTTCATTAACATTTGAAAGCTAAGCTTAACCTACGTGAGCCTATATGGAATTTGAGTAGATTGAATATGTTGTGCCTTAATTTGCCAATTTTTTCTGTTTTGGAAGGATGATAAAAAAGAAATGTCCTTTCCGTTTGGAGTATTGCAATTCAATAATGCGAGCTAAAAACATAGGGCCATGCGAGCTGTTTTATTTTATTTCTTTTGGTTTTTTGATTGAGTCCATCTAAACGACTACTTGTGCACATGGTTTGAAATTGACAACTAAATGGTGTTGTACGGTTGGAAATAATTCAATGTTATAAAATTTGAGTGAACCGGTTTGTTCAACTAGATTGTTGATTTAGATTGGTTTGGATTATCATGTATTCTTGTTGAACCGAGTTAAACGAGAGTTAGATTGAATCAAATTATGATTGAATCATGAATGATTCACGATTTTATTTTTTGCATTTTTAATTCATAATTTTTTAATACTTTTTAAAAAAAATTAGTTGTTGAACCTATTTATAGATTAAACCGTGAACCAAAGGTCTCATCGATTCTACCTTTGGTCTAATCTTTAAAAAAAATTGAGAAACCTGTACATTTTAAACATACATATAATTCAAATGTTCAATCTCTAATTGGTATGTATAGAAAAATATCTATTGAGATATACAACTTTTTTTTATATAAAAAAGAAAGAAAAAAAAAAAGATGTTTGCATAACTAGGGTGGTAAACAAGGTCATTAGACCGGTGCACAAACACACCAGTTGTGTAATGGGTCAATTTGGTTCAATTTTTATGAGAGAAAAAATAAACCAATTAAAAATAGCATGTTTGGTTTTTATGATGTTTTTTTCATGAAGTTTTAACCAAATTGGATCGATGAAGAACGAGTTATTTTGATTCAGTTCAATCAAATTGACATTTTTAAAAATACTACATAACTTATTTTTTTGAAAATCTAAAAACATCAACTTTGTTTCAAACTGTTGGAACTAAATTGTACATTTGTACTAGACACAATAAGTTGTTCACAATAATTCGTAGTTGTAGTATTAAGGGCCCGTTTGTTACGGATTAAAATAAAAGTGATTTTGACATAAAATAATTTAGAGATTATATTTAGAGCTTTTATAAAAAATCTGAATCTATTTTGCGTTTGTTTACCAAAATAAAAATCACTTTTTTTAAACAAATAATCTGGTTTGTTTTGATACGAACTATATAAAAGAAATTTTTTGTTACAAAGTTAGTTCAATCTTTTAAAAAATATTTTCTCTCTCCTCTAAAAAAATCTATTTTTTGAGAAGTTGTTCTTAACAACTCCTTATTTGAAACTGTTTTTAGATTTTTTTTTAAATTCTGATTTTTTTTAAAAAGCTGTAACAAACGAATGCAAAACTCTTAAAAGTGATTATTTGTTTAAAATAAGCGATTTTTTCTTAAAAAAAGCTATAACAAACGGGCTCTAAAAAATGTTGAATAATTCATAAGTTATTTAGTGGCCCATCCGAAAAATTTAAATAATTCAATTATAGGTCTATTTTGCGAGACTTTAAACAATTTTTCAATGGTTATAGTTTTCTGCGCTTTCAAAAGTGGCATACGTGATTTTTGTGATGCTTATACTTGACATATTAGCGAAGGCTTATAGACCTTCGAATTTGCATGGGTTTCAAATCTCTCGTATATTGTCTTGTCAACTGAAAATTCTTTCAGTTAATTAACAGTTGTAATGTACAAAAAAAGTTTCATAATTTATAATAGTCGTTAAATATGTAATTATTTAAGTATCCACCCTAATTTTTTAGTTAAACTCCGTCATTTCAACTTCGTATTTAATACTTATTACAACTTTAATTTATGTTTATATATTTTCTAACTCCGTCAATGCTCTGTCCATTGAAAAGGTTGAATATGCTATTAAAATTTTGTTTTTAAGTTCCTGAAAAACTTGGTCGATGTTTCATTTAAGCTGTGGTCACAAATTCAATCATACAAAGAAATAATGTTGGTGTTACTTTTCTCTTCCAATTTGTCAAGAGTTTTGCAAATTATAATAGCGTCATGTTAACCGGTGTTTTTGAGATACTTGTTAAGGAAAAAAAAAGAAAGAATAATACCAAGTATTGCGAATTGGTTGATCACGGCAACATCAGGAGCGAGCAACTCAAGTTGCACAGTTGTAGGCTTAAAAAATTTCACGATAGACATGTTGTGATTTTCGAAAACTGTGAGATTTGATTAGCTAATTAGATGTTCATGAGTCCTTCGTGAATAATTCTCTCGTTGTAAATAGCAGTGCACAACAAAAATAAATTGTTAGGTCGGCTATATTTAAATTCTTAACAAATGCATGAGATTGTAAGTATTTTTCATTATAATATTACACATTGGTCTCATCACTAATCAACAATTAGTGTAGTATATTATGATATTAGAAAATAACTGCTTTGCATATTTATTTATTTTTAAAATAAAAGATGGTAATACTGAAAATTGGTCAAACTAATTCATTGACCCACATAGCCCATAATAACTTAGCTTGACTCAAAATAGGAGCTAATATTGTAAAAAGAGTTACTTTTAAAGCTTCCAAAAAATTTCTTATCCTTCATCGAGCCGCACTTAAGTGTTGTTGGCTCTTCATCGGTAGTTAAGTGGCGTTCAACACATTTTGGATCGATAGTTAAGTGTCGTTCGACACTTTTTAGATTAGTTCAGTCACTATTTAAATTAGGTCGATTTAAAAAGTCTCTCAAACAACAATTAACTATCTTGAAGGTACTATGGTCTCTTTAGGATGGCTGGAAGAAAACAATGATAGCATAAAGAGCAATTTTTATTGTAAATGAGCTGAATCGATCTAACCTATTTACACATATTTGTCCATCAATATGAAATGGGTCGAATGAGTTCATTTGATAGATCTATTATTAGTTTGATTTTACCCTCGTATACACTAAAGTATTTTCTTGAAAAAAGGTGTCAAAAGAATCATGTCATGTGCCCACAAAATAGCATTTCTCGAACTACATCATCGACGGAGAATTTTATTTAAAAATTATTGGTACTAACGGTGCAATACGCTGCTAATGCTAAAGAAAGACATATGTTGTGTAGTTTCATAATGGATCTGTACCTTGATGCGTGAACAGAATATATATTTGATTTTTAAATACCACTTTCTCAAACCTACCTTTCACTAGTGACTTGCAAAGCAACCTTTTTTATCTACTACTTTTCTTTTAGTATTCACTTTTACCATCCTTTAATACATTGTTTTTTTATATCATTAAGGAATTCATCTATAATAATCTGTTGTATAATTTGACTGAAAGTTTAAATCTACCAATGTGATGTGTTGGTATAATCGAGTCTTAGGAGAGATTTTTTTTTACAGATAAATGGGGACAAAATAAAGAGTACGAGAAATTTACTATGCAAAGCCAGGACAAGAAAATATTTTTCATACACTTCGAAGTACTCTTTGACCTAGAAGACTAAGAAGTCAACAAATCTGGACAAAACAAACGGTGTACAAGTAAGTACAAACGGTTGTACTGATTCATCAATTAATGTCTTCTGAATGTTTGGTCTTATAACTAAAATGAATAACTAGAATGAATATCTGAGTGTATTACGTAGGCGCCATCACATTAGGGTTGACAAGAACTAGATAAGAAATTGTTACAAAATTATGTTTAAAGTAGCAATTTGGCTTAAAAAAATAAAATAAAGTATCAATTTGAATTCCTTATGATGTGGAAACACTCATGTGGAGGAAAAAGAATAATTAAAAGATAATACTTCCTACGTCTCACAATAAAATATGTTATTGAAAAAAATATGTTACATCAGTTTATATGTTTTACTATATCAATCAAATATTAATATTGATTTTTAACTCTTACTATTTACTCTATTTTTCAGTTTTTTTAATTTCTCCTTATACTATTTATAAATGTTATTTTTGGTGAACAAACATTAATAAATGTTATTAACAAAAATCATAATCAATAAAAGGTATTAATGAATAAAAGATAATTTTCTATAGTAAGCAATAATTTTTCTTGTTAAAAATAATAATATTTTAATTATGTGTCACTTGTTAAAATGACTATATTTTAAGACGGAAGAGTTGCATGTTACTATAATAGGATTCAAATGTAAAATAATGAGATGAGATGAGATGACTAACTTATCCATTCAAAATTTGGTGGGATTGCTAATATCCAAGCCTAGTTTGCATGATTATTTAGCATTATTTAACGAATCACTAGTATATAATTGCAATACTCCAAAAATAAAAAACATTATAAAAACAAGTGGAGACATTAATGAGGGGACAATGACACCGGGAAATGTTTGAGCAATCTACATAATGAATGCAAACCAGACATGCTTCCCGCTCAGAACTTCACTTCTAATCCAAAAATTGATTTTAAATTAGGGAGTAGGTAGTTTACAAAATTGCAACAAAAGCCATTGAAAATCTTAATTTCAATAAAATTCCAAAGCTCATTTCGAAATATTTCACTTGGAATAGTCGATTTTTGAGTTGGGTTGGTTCAAATTGAAAGAATATTTGGATTTGAGACTATAAACTTTGGACCAGTTTGATTAGAGATAAATGACTTAACCAAATCGAACCATTGTGATCATGGTGGTTGCTTTGAATAATTTGGTCATGGAACTTACCAAAACCAAACTTTTAGCTCATTGTATTAAATATTATTACATGATCAAATCATGAAAAATTGAATAAAAATACAAAACTACAAAAATGAAACAACTGTAAAAACAAAAGATAGCATGGGACACATTCAAGGATTTAGGTCCCAAAATAAACCCCAAGCTCTATTCCACTCCACCCCTTCCTTGTTGGATTTTTGTGAGTTGCATGTGGAGTCATTGAACAAAAGATAGCTTACACAAGGAAAGATTTGAATCCAGTGCTAAGATACAAACTGAAAACTACGGACATGGAAATTGAAAAAAATAATCTGGCACCTCCTTAATGAAAGAAAATTAACCAAAAGAAATAAAATAAGTAAATTATTGCCTTTTTAGAATGGGTGAAGTTCAGATTGTAGATCTAGCATGCTAGAAAAGTCATGCTCTTTTTCCTTTTATATTTTGTGAAAAAGGATAAAGATCTTACCCACCCTACATCATGTGCCTTCTGTTTAAACAAATTAATAATGATAATAATAACAATGGAAAGAGAAATCCTGTCATTGTCCTACTCCTACATGAGTAGAGCATCACATGGATTCTTATTAAACATAATGATATAATATTATAGTTTATAACATCATACTTTTGTTTCCTTCTCTTTCAATTTTATTCGATCCAATTAATGGAGGTTTGTCTCATGATCATGTCTTGAACAAAATGTCTATTCTTAATCAGAGTATGGGGCACAATACAGTCATTATTCCCATTGCATTTAAGGGTCAATCTTACAAGCATATATGCTTTTTCACATACTGCAAAATCTTTTCCTGTTTTATTAGCATTGATAACATTATACACGAATCTTCAATGTATCTTTACTTTCAGAGTTGTTGCTTGTGAGAGAATGTTTTTTTTTTTTTATCATACAAACACATGATATCATTAAAGATCACTCCCATCTTTGACACATGACAAGTTTGAAGTTCCTGGCAAAATCCACGTTTGTTTTACAGAGAAGATATTTTGACATCAGAAAGGAAATTAAATGATGAAGAATGAAATGCAGAAAATTGAACTTTCATTGATATACATGGTTTATATACAAGTTACAGTGTGGTAAAAAAAAAAAAACATCAAAGCATACTCTTTTTTTCAACCTCCAATCAGCTTTAGCTCATCAGGGTGACATCTTCCAAGTAACTCAAAATTAGTAGTAAAAAATTTACAATTGCAAACAACAGCTAACATTGATTTCTGTCAGACAAAAGTTTCACAAAATTTTCCATCCATTCTGTTCTGAACAGCCTTCACAGCAGCAACTCTAGCAGCAGTGGCAGCCTTGTTTGCAGCGATCACTGCATTGTTAACCTGGTCTTCGACCCGCTTAAGGTTTATCGCATTCTCAGCTGTTTTCCTAGCAGCCTGCAGATTAAAATACACACACATAAGTAATAGAAAATCACCAACATTTGTAATTGGCCAAAATCAACAAGCTAAACAAACAATCGCTAATAACAAGCACCTGAATAGCTCGAAGGACAACATCAGTTAGTGGTGGCATAGGATGCTTGAGGTTGCCAGCATCCCATTCACCACATCTTCGATCACCATTTCGAAAGGTATACGAGCCAATACCTTGTCTACGACCCTCATGCCATGCTCCTTCATAACAATGTCCATTAGCAAAATGGTACACTCCAAATCCATGAATTTTGTCTCCAAAATACTCTCCTGCATATCTATCTCCATTTCTACAACCAAAAACACACCATAACTTAGAAAAACATGTTTCACAACTACATCCAAGACCATCTATTAGGCTATGTTAATATTCGGTATCACGCTAGGTTTGTCAGAATCAGAATCACCCTAATTCTGATTCAGACAAACTTCACTATGATACCGAAAATGCATTATATATCCTCGCATAAAACAAAACATCTCAATTAAAACTAGTAGCCTATAAAACAGTAGCATCAATTGAATAAGACTAAATCACACACATAACATAAATCTAAGAATGAAACAATTCAAATGAAATATAGATTATAGAATAGTTACCTAAAATGGTAACAACCAAGACCATGTTTAACACCATGTTTAAACATTCCAACATAAGTACTAGCATCAGAACAAGTTTGAAGACCCATACCATGACTTTGACCATTACACCATTCACCAGAAAAAGAATCACCAGTATAGAATCTATAAACACCATAACCATGTCTCATTCCTTTTCTATACTGACCCTTATACCTACTCCCTCTTGCCCAACTCTCAATTCCATATCCATCATATCTTCCATCAACCCAATCACCTTCATATCTTCCATTCACAAAGTAATTATACACACCACTTCCATTACTTCTTCCTTTATGAAACTCCCCTTCGTAAAAATCACCGTTGCTGTAAAACTCTACACCTTCTTTTATCTTCTTTTTCGCTATCGCCGTCATAGTTGTTGTTGTTGAACTACCACCACCACCGCCGATGAACCATTGAACCGGTTTTGATTCTGTTTTCGTTAACCCAAACCGTTTTATGTTAATTTCATACCACTGTTTCAAAACGGAGACACTGTAGTTGATTAACCCTTTATTCTTTGAAATGAAGTAAAGAGCAACGGCGATGAAAATCAAAGCGAGTAAGAGATTCTCTGAAGTTGGAACCTCGTCGCTACCGAGGAAGGAGAAGTAGAAGAAGAAAGAACACGCGCCGAGGGAACCGAATGAAACAACGGCGATAACCGGAGTGGTTAATCGGGTCGACCCGATTCTTGGGGTTTGGATTTTTTTGTTGGTTTTTATTTTCTTGTTGTTTTTGTCGTCTTCTTCGTCGTAGTAACAATCGTTGATGGAAGAAAGGCTTTGAATCGATGAAGATCGAATTGTTGGTGAAGAAGTGAGATTGAGAAGTGAAGATTGTGTTCTTGTAAGCTTTGATTGACTCTTCTGAGTTTCCATTTTAGCGAGATCTTCTTCTCCGGTGCCGGAAAATTGTGGTTATGTTTCCCGCCGGTAACATTTCACGGCGGTGGAAAGAATCATTCAACTGAAATTTGAACTCAACTATTCCAAACCTGAACGGTTTTTTTTTTCTTCTGTTTCTTTTTATTTTCTATTTATTGATTTTTTTTCTTTTGTTAGGAAAAGAAAAGGAAAGAGAGAAAGTAGAGTTGAGTTGGTCGAAGTTAGAAGTGAAGGTTACAACAAAAGGAGCGTGGAGTGAGTGCCGGGTTTGGTGTACTTATGGACCGAGCAAAGAGGAAGTTAGATTCAATTATGACCATTCGATTGAGATCTCACGGTTATATATATTTTTTAAGGGGCAATGTCTTAGTTTTCTCATTGAGCCTAGCTCTCGAAGTTCATGGACATAACTTAAGAGTTAGAGAAAGAGTGTTGTTTTATTTTTATTTTTAGTTTAGAAAATTCGATAATCAATCAAAAGTTCATCGGGGTCATGACAGAACTCAAGAGTTAGAGAGTGTCATTTTATTTTTATTTTAGTTTTGAAAATTCAGTATCGATTAATCTGAAAGGAGCAATCGCACATTCGACTTACGAAGTCCTATTTAAAGCATATTAAAATTTTGTATGCACTAATCCACCAAAATTAGCATCGGAAAAATCGAACATGAGATGAAGAACACACCTCAAACTCAAAACAACACCATTAAACTAATTCGAGTGAGTTTTCACAATGTGCTATTAATAGATGTAATGTACTTTTTGCTTGTTTATCAAAAAGGTTTTAACACCAACGACGAGAATGAACTCACGCCTTTGTAGGATACAATAAGTGTTTTATCAACTGAATCAATTTTCATTGACATTTGACAGTTAAATTTGTATGTTGGATTTGAGGCCGTTGGATTTGTGGAAGTGAAGTTGTGGTCCCGGATTTTGAGGGGAAGATATGGTCGTTGGATCTGGATTGATTTTGGGCTTTAGCTTTACCATGGCAGGCCGGCACGTGCCGTTAGAGTTTTACCATGTGACTCGTTCGCCTCAAGTTAATTTTAGCACATAGATTAATTATCGATCGTGATCAATCATGACCCTATTGTTTGGGGTTTTAATACCTGGGGGATTATTTGCATGCGTTGCGGTCCATCTAAGCTACCATGTAAGTTGTAGCATACTAGTGGCATGTTAAATAGTAATGCCATTTTGTACGAGGTGGAGTTAGAAATGTAAATTAACATGGTTCACGTGCTTGGTTCTATTTATTGGCGATACAAATTATATACTCCTATAGTTTCTAAATATAAGCAAAATTAACTTTTTAGGTTCATTCATTTAATGATGAATATGGTCCATATAACCACATTCATCATTAAATGAATGAACCTAAAAAGTCAATTTTACTTATATTTAAAAACGGATGAAGTAAATATTACTCTATTTCACTCGCAAAAAGGCCACATTGTGTTTCGATATATTGTCCATTTTTTTTAAATCCTTTAAGGTTTTATCTTTTGTAAAAGACGTTTCGTTCGGTCAAACAATGTGTGTTGTATATAAACCACCATTGTTTCAATTTTTAAATAATGTAAAACTTTAAGGTGTATTAGACAGTTGCCCCAAGTCGATGTGCAGGGAAAGAGACTTCATGAATGTTATCAAAACTCCCTCTAAAAAAATTATTAATTTTTTTCAAAGCCCGTAAAACTTAGTTCAAATGACAATATCAATATTACGAAGGTATAAGTTCGAGCTCAATATTTCAAAATTATTTACATGTTACGTGTGATGCTTGCCATGCCATCTAAGACAATAAAAATGATTTTTAGAAGAATTAACAAAACATCTTATTTGCAGGTGTTTCTGAATTTATTTTCCTCCAAAAAGCATATATAAATTCTAAAAGTGATAAAATTTTAAAAAAAAAAAATTATTCTTCTTAAGTTGTAACAAACATACTCTAAATACTATTTGAAATATATCGATAACGTGAGATAGCGTCATGTTATTATAGTGAACTAGTGGTAAAATATGATAAACCAAATTACCTATTAACGTTTTTTTAGTTAACACTATTTACATGTTATCATGTTATTGGTACGAATCTCTGTTTTTCTACACGCAAGAGTCAAGTATCAAACATCTAATCATATGCTTAATGAGCTCGAATATCTTACCACTTAAACCAACCAATCTATTGTACATTGAAAAGACTATTTACTCTTTTTTTTTGGTAATACTATTTACTCATACGTTATCTATGAATAAATAAAGTTTACATTGATCGTTTTTTTAGGTGAAAATTTGCGTTGATCGTTGAATCGTGGCAATACTTATAACATACAATTTTATTAAATTATATTGACTATAGATGTTGCTCATGTGAGTGTAGTTGGCGACACCCTATGCCTAATCGAAATCTTGATTAAACTAGACAAAATATGACATGTTTAAAATTATTGTTGACTTTTAGCTAAAACAAAATATTGTTAACTTCATGAAAGATTATCTTCTAATAAAATCTCTTGAAAGAATCGTGTGAGTATACTAGGTGGGTTTTAATTCATAATTTTGCGTTGTTGATTTAACATTTTTATTCATTGTAAGGTAGGAGCAATAATAAGTTGCTTTCTTTGATTGGAGTTTGCCCTCCTTTGGATCTTATTATACACCAAGTTTCTTATATTTGCCACTCGGAATATTGCCTAATACAAAAGTATGACTACACTTACTCAAGATTAGTATACCACAACATACTAAAGTACTAAAGGCATATATAAAAAGATTTAGATTCCTTAACTTCTTATGTTTGAATTTTATGTTTTTTTGGACAACATTCTTATTCTTAAATTCTTTATGTTGTTGTTGTCACCACTTTTTCTTTTATAGTTCAAAAGAAAAGTAGAGAAATTTTGAATTTGAAATTTTCTTCAATCTAAAGCTAAGATGTTAAACACCAACTTATTACATGCATTCAAGTCATATCATGTGTACGTGTAACCGAAATGGATACATCATATATATATTTGGTCTGATTCTTGACTTTGAATTTTGAACAAATTTCTCTTTTCTACTGTATTATTCAACCATGTCACCATGGTAAAGATGAAATGTTATAGTTGAGCATCAACGTCATTGATGAGCGCTGGGTGCATTGAACATGACTAATTATTAGCAGGGTTAAATATGTCGTTGGTCCTTACATTTTGTCCTCCTTTAAAGAATAGTTCCTACATTTTATTAAATGTTTTTAAAATCCTCACATTTTATTTCCGTTATCAAAATTAGTCTCTGCTGTTCATTCTCTAACGGAATGCTGACGTGACAGTTAGTGGATCCCAATTATTTTAGGGTCAAATATGTTTTTGGTCCCTACATTTTGCGTGACTTTGAAAAATAGTCCTTATATTTCAATAGATGTTTTTAAAATCCCTAAAATAATGACTATTCTTCAAAGTCATAGAAAATGTAGGGATCAAAAACATATTTGACCCTAAAATAATTGGGATCCACTAACTATCACATCAGCATTCCGTTAGAGAATGAACAGCAGAGACTAATTTTGATAACGGAAATAAAATGTGAGGATTTTAAAAACATTTAATGAAATGTAGAGATTATTCTTCAAATGGGCGCAAAATGTAAGAACTAAAAATATATTTAACCCTAAAATTAAGTTTTATATGAAAAGTTGTGTATTAAATGGAAATTGTGATAGTTGACTTTTTGAAAAAATAATTACTAAATTTGGGATGTTTAAAGAGTGCTCCGGTGGCACTCGTTAACAAGACCCTAAAATTAATAAGGTCTATGGTGGACTATTTTTAATGTTGTTTCACCTTATACATTTACGGCCCGTTTGGTGCGCAGGATAAGATAGAGACATGATAGGATAAGAAGCTGGATAAGGATAGGATATGATAGTGACAGGATAAACATTTATCCTATCATGCGTTTGGTGCACACTTGATAAAAAAGATGATAGCATTATTTTATCATATCATGTGTTTGATGCACACTTGCTATCGACATGATAAAAATTATATTCTAATTAAATTACAAAGTTATCCTTGTGAAACAAATTCATAATTTTTATGAAGAAAAAATAATAATTCTCATATTTTTATTTGACAATAAAAAAAGACAAGTAATTAAATAATATCATATAATTGCAAAAAAAAAAAAAAAGTGCTGCTAAAATACTCAAACACAAAAGTATCACTTAAATAAGTAAAAAAACAATAAAGAAATATATCGAAAAAATGAAATTTGTATCGACTTTAATTGTCATACAGATAAGTAGCAATAAAACTACGAAGCAACAGAAAATTAAATTAGCATACGGACAAGTAGCAATAAAACAACGAAGCAACAGTACAATGATAAAGCAACAAAATATTGTCAAACATTTTCAGCGAACAATACAAAAATTACTGCGCCAATGACT
>Ga0315915_1001206_pt1 | contig 30694 bp, 13 predicted proteins | sample MpolbnodulesMG_FD_207738 | JGI IMG/M metagenome (GOLD analysis project Ga0315915, IMG submission 207738) | Medicago polymorpha root nodule microbial communities from Los Angeles, California, United States - branched nodules | ecosystem: Host-associated > Plants > Roots > Nodule | place: USA... | reverse complement strand
CAAATATCACATGTAACAAATAGATAACAATAACAAACAAAAAAAAAAAACTACCCCTTTCAGCATTTTGGGTTGGATTTTTTTTCTCCAAAAATACCCTCAATTTTCAATACAAATATCACATGTAACAAATAGATAAGAATAAATTTAAATATTAAAATAAAAGTGTAACAAACACAAATGTCCCTTTTTTCTTTATCATTTAAAAAGTGTAACAAACTAGATAAGTGTATTTATACTTACCTTTTCATTATCCTAATAATATACTTAAACAACAATTTTTTCTAAAATAAAGATTGTTGTTGGTGTCATTAAAAAAAATAAGAATTTATATTATATTCATTTAAATATATAACCATTTTTAGTTTGATTTGTTATAATTTGAAAGTAAAAAACATTTATATTTTTACTTTTAATTAAAATTAAAAATTTATAAAAAAACACTGTTCATAATTTTCAAACGTCAGTACAATAAAAAAAACAGAAAGACTGACACATAAGTGTTCGTCTTTTCGCTAGTATTATATAACTCGAATGTGCTTTATCTTCATCTTGTTATCTTGTTTATGCAAATTATCCGAATTCTTCGACTTCTTATTTTCAATAGTGGCTTTGTATTAATGTAGAATTTGAGTCTAATCAATAAACTATTTGATAAAAAAAGTTGTGTTCATACACTTTTAGTTTCTATTTGATTTTACAAAACTTTTTGTTCCTATATTTTTAAATTCTTAATAATATAACAATTTATGTGTTTTCGTATTTATTAATTGATATGACATTATATCATTCAATTTATTTTAAAATAACAAATATATTTAATAATCTAAAATAGAATTTATATGTATTATTTCGAGTGATGTTTTTTAAGAGAGAGAATGTGTATGTACATCTTTTATTTCATTAGGTACCATTTTTCATTAGGTACACATTCTCTTTGCTTTTTTTTTGACTCGGGTACCATTTTCTCTCATTAGATATGACTATGAGTACCAATACCATTTCTATTAACCCTCATTTGGGGGGTGTACCGTTGCTATTAACCCTCAATTGGGGATACCCAGCTAGGGAGACTTTTTAATGGGTAAAAACTATCACATCCGAGGGTGATCTAAGAATGGTACAAAGCTACCCCATCTAAATTTTTAAAGAGCAATGATATTATCATTTCTACATCCATTTATTGACAATTTTGGTTCTCTACCTTTTTATTGATAAAAAACAATGGAGAAAGAAAAAGGAAGAGAGAGAATAATAACATAATGTGAGTATGAAATAGAAAGTTGTCAAAAAGTTGTAACCAAATAGTTGTATATTCTAAATGACAAAGGCAATACATTGTAATATACTGGGGTCTGGATTCGAACCTCGTATTTTTTATTTATTCACATTTAAGATAAATTTTTAACTAATAGACTATTTGTCAAAAACAAAACAAAAATACTAACATGTATATTTAGAACATTCACAAGTAATACTACTTTTAGATTTGTTTGACTTACGATTTTTAAAACAAAATTTCTTTCTAGTGGTACATTGTTTTTAAAAACAATGTACTCAAAACACTTCTTTCTTTTTTAATAACATGTACTTGGAGCATATTTTTTAGGGAATGTGCTTGGAACATTTGTTAGCAAGAAGAAGAAAAAAATTAAACCAGTGACTATTATTTATTGGAAGAAGGTAAGGAATATCTATGCCACATGATAAAGAGCAACATTTGGAAGCATATGATTGGATATTCAGAAACGTTGTTTTCCCATTTAATCTCATGCAAATCGCGTGCTACGCATGTCTCGATTCAATTTCAAATCATTCATTCAAGCAGACAGAAACAGACAAAATTTCTTTTGAATAATGCTAAGTTGCTAACTACTCCCTCTATTTAGTTTAGTTTTTTTTGGTACAAACTCACTTTGTTAGTGTTGTGGTTTAATCAATAAATATAATTTTGTTTATAACAGTGGTCGACGGAAATGTATATCATATATGTTAAGAAAATCAAACTTCATAAAAATCTCATAATTAACTTCGGAGAAAGTATTTAAAAATCTTAAAGAATGTTCTAAAAATACTCGTAAGTATTAAGATCTTAATTTTAAAAGATATCCTCCATTACTATTAGTATTGATAAAGAATTTAATGAAAGTGTACACAATATTAACGGAAGATGAACTAGCTAGAATAAAATAATTGATGTTTCATCATAGAGAAAATGGAACGATATTTATTTTAGAATAATTTTTTCCCCTAGAACGACATTTATTTTAGAATAGATATAACAATATATTGAGAGGGGGATATTTTGACTTCAAGAGTAAGTGTAATAACTTACTCTAAATCTTGATCTTTAATTCCAATTTTGATTAATGGCTTAGATTAATTGATATGATAGGCTTTAATTCCATTCTCTATTGTAGTCAACACTTATCATCACAAAATAACAAAACAATAAATGTCTTTTAGTTGATTGATTCTTTTTTTTTTCTTCTCCCATTGTTTTTTTTTTGTTCTCACATTAAAATAAATTTTGGAGGGTTAACTTAAAAACTCTTTCATGGCAAATTTTTTTTAGCGTTAACGCTAAAAGATATTTTTTTTTATGTTCTTCTCCCCTTCTAACAACATATAGTGATATACAAAGCATTTGAGTGGCATAATGTGTGAGCAAATATATGATGTTGGAATTTTTACGAATTTGTTTTTGAATTTTTAGCTCTTGTTATGTTATGTTGGATTCACATGTTCTTTTACTGTTATGTTGAACTCTTAGCTCTTTCTCAAATAACATCATCATCTATGTATGCCCATGACAACAAAACTAATTAAAATGGAGATGATTATTTTAATTGGTCATTATTTATATAAGAAAATACACCAATTTATTTTTTTTTTATGCAATTATTGTAAATGAATTGGATATAAGAAAAGACCAGGGTTACTTCCTCTATCGTATTTTTTTCGTGATAGATTAGTATAAAAATGCGTGTTTACAAAAAATAAAAGAAAATATCAGGATTATAATGAAGAATCCAAATAAAATATGTCGTATAAAAAATAGTAAAGGGAGAAGAATAAATATACAATTTTTTATATTTTACAATTTTTTTTTTTAAAATATATATATATATATATATATATATATATATATATGCATTTTTTTTAGTGTAAAAAAAAAGTGAAGCGAGAAAAAAAATGTGTGGTCAAATAAAAACTTTGATGCTTATTTCACCATGAAACCTAAAAAATTCTTTTAACGTGAACATAAAAAAAGCAATGGGAGAAAAAAATCAATTAATTACAAGACATTTATTATTTTGTTATTTTGTGGTGATAAGTGTTGACTACAATAGAGAATGAAATTAAAACCTACCATATCAATTAATATAAGTCATTAATCAAAATTAGAATTAAAGGTCAAGATTTAGAGTAAGTTATTACACTTACTCTTGGAGTCAAAATATCCCCCTCCAATAAATTACTCGTAATATTTCTGATAAAGACAAAAAGATATTTTGACACAAACACAATATTTATTCTCTTAAAAGAAATTGATTCTTAAGATCATTCTTTAGGAAACTTTTTGATTCCTAAAACTCTAATTTATTTGAGTGTTGAAGTCGTGATAGGTGCATCATCTCTCTGTAGTGAAGGACGGTTACAACATACGGTGATGCACCTACTCCGATCGTCCTCTTGTGTCCTCATCTAGATCAAAATTTAATGGAAAATGCTAAACAGTACCCTCAAGGCATTAGTTAAGCAAACAAAACAAGTAACTTTTTCATAAAAAATTGTGTAATTATTACTTAATCAAAAGTTAAAACTTATATCTTCAAGATAACTTTTTTATTTATAGTTTCCTTAACCATTACCCTGAGGGCATTGGTTATCAAGACCCAAATTTAATATATATATATATATATCAACTTTCTAAAACACCGCCTTACATATCAATCTAACTAGCCTTTTTAAGTTGTATTGGAGACGGTAGGAAATATCTACTATATTACTCCCTTCGTCTTTATATATAAGCACAGTTTACTTTTTTCATATTTATTAAAAAAAATTGGTTGTGTAATTAATGTTTATATTTTATGTATGAATATACCTTTTGTCAAAAAAATATGTATGAATATACCTTAAACATCATTTTCATGTAATAAATTTTGTTTTTTCATACAATTTAAAAAAAATTATATTTAAGAATGAATTTTTTTTTATTCAAATAAATACTTATAAGTAGACACGGAAGGAGTAATAAATAACTTTTGTTTTTGAGTGGGAGAAGATATCTACCTTAGTTAGCTTGGTGAAAAGGAACATGATAAGGGCCCCACTTAGGAAATATCTCCCTTGAACTTAGTTAAAAGGAACATGATAAGGGCCCCACATAAAGAACAGGGTCCCACACTTGGGGGTCATGGGTGGCAGGGAAGGGCATACAAATTCCGTTCGTTTACCAAAGTACAACAAATGGAAGCATAGTATTGGATATTCATGCACGTTGTTCTAAACGATTTTTTTTGAAATAATTTAATAATGATCAGAAAAATGTTAATAAGTGTCTCATTAATCTAAAGATAAAACTAGAAGAACATAAAATGTCATCCTAACTAGTTCAGCTGTAACACTAATTAAGCAAACAAAAAAAAATTATATTGAAAAATCTAACTTTTACACTTTTAAAAGATTAACCACACAATATATTTTTATTATACTTGTTTCATTATCTAGTTCTTCTCGAGTACTATCATTTTTTATAGAGTAGTGTTAACAATACTCTCTTTTCAACACTCTCTCATACTCACTTTTTAATTGGAAATGAGTTCAACTTAAAGTGGTAGGTCATACATTGGTTTTGTCTAATAAGAGAATGAGTGTTGAAGAGAGTGTCTCTAACATTCCTCTTTTTCATAACATAATTGATGTTTTCATGATTGTAATTTTTTTTGTTCATGTTTTCATTGTTTTAACCCAGGATTGTTTGATTTTTCTTCCTATTATAATATCTGTTTCATTCAAATAAACGTACTCCTCCGTCCCATATTATAAGAAAAAAACAAAAAATCGTACCTATTAAGAAAACTAAAACAAAGTAGTTTGCAACATAGTTTCTTGTGTTATCTTTGAAATACGTTTTATAGGGAGATGTAAAAACAATTTTCATTGGTTATTGAAAAAATGAAAGAGAGAGCAAATTGAATACACTTTGCATTTAATTTTCCTTTGGAAAAAACATTTTTTTGAAACAATATAATTAAATATGATAAAAGTTGGTCTTTTTTGCGTATAATTTGGGTTTCTTGTGTTATCTTTGAAATGCGTTTTATAGGGAGATGTAAAAACAATTTTAATTGGTTATAGGTTATTGAAAAAATGAAAGAGAACAAATTGAATACACTTTGCATTTAATTTTCCTTTGGAAAAGATAATTTTTTGAAACAATATAATTACATGTGATAAAAGTTGGTCTTTTTTGCTTATAATTTGGGACAAAGTAAATAGGTTTTTTATGCTTATAATTTGGGAGGAAGGAAGTATTAGTTTCAATTATTATTTTTCCGCCTTGGGTACATTATCCTCTTAAATTAGGTTTGCCTAATGTACAACAAATATTGTTGATTCTATCTCATTAGGTGTTCAAAGAATTTTTGTGAACCTGGGTGTCTAGCTAGTAGCTTATGTCATTTCCCTGTTGTTGTTCTTTTAGCGGTTGCTTTGTTAGTTTAATTCATGGAGGATTTGCACCCTCCTTTTGATTTGATGCAAGCACTTTTGTTGTTTAGGGTTCTGGCCCTCTTCAGGTCTTTTATAATATTTCTTTGCTTGATAAAAAAAAACAAAAAAAGTCTTGAACCATATAAAATTTATTATCATCTGCAAGTCTCACACCATAATATATTTCGTTTAATTGTAAGATTTATTGATCTAATTGTGAAAAAAAATTTGTGCATGATGCAAGACTTGTCTCACTTATACATCATATAATTTGTCTTTAAGGTAACCATCCATTTTTGTAAGTTGTGAAAGTTTATCACTACCTACATTCCTTCGTAAACATATGACCTCTAAACTAAGTAGAAATTAGGAAAGGTGATTGTAATATTAAATTGTGACAATGGATATGAATTTTAGAGTTTATCTTCAAGATAGATAATTACTTGATGTTTGTAATAGAGTATTTATTTATTACATATTGTAAAAAAATGTAAAATGCAATTGAAAATTTAAATGAGCAATGATATTTGAACAACCATTTGGTACAACTTATTTGACAACTTTCATTTTCTTTCTTTTCATTGATCAAAAGCAATGGAGAGAGAAAAAAGAAGAGAGAGAGTAAGAATAGAATGTAAGTATGAGAGAGAAAGTTGTCTAAAAGTTGTCACAAGGTGGTTGTACAAATATCATTTCTCAATTTAAATAGAATCTTATAAAATAACAAATAAAAACTCAAGAGGGTCTTATATCTAGAGATTGAACTATTATTAGTTAAAGGGTTTTGCTACTAACTGTTCTTAGGAGATTTGTTAATAATTCAAAAATAGAAATAATTGATGACTTTTACGTAAAAAAAAGATGTTTTTTGATGTTTCAGTTTGTTAAATACACAAATTTAAAAATAAATTTTCTACTCTAAACTTTCTAAGAAGTGCCCTTGGAATATATTAATACTCCCTTCGTCCCGCAATAGATGACCCATTTGAAAATGTGTAATTTTGACCTAACTTATTTTGACCATATTTTTTTACTAATATACAAAGATAAATAATATCATATAAGATGTCGTTAGATTCGTCTCAATAAGTATTTTCAAAATATCAAATTTCATAATTTTTTCTAATATATTATTCAAGATATTGAAGCTAAAAATTATGCATTGACATGCGTAATAGGGTAAACTGGGTATGCATTGTGGAACTGAGGGTGACATTTAATCATTTTATAAGTGTAAAACTCAAGCTCTTTTTTTCTTTAAGGAAAACTCAAGCTCTTATCATGGGCTACACCTCACCAACGATCATTATATATCTCGGAAGTCAAACAATAATATAATATATAGTATATACAAACATTTGGTTACTAATTCCCAATAATCATTGAGAAGCACGTGAATTTTTCTTTTCTTTTTCTGTCAAATTATTTTAATTCATTCTATTGTGTGTGGTGATTAGTCTATGTACTTTTACATATGCATAACATCAATTATTTCATTTAAAATGTTGGTATGTCATCGCACACAATCAATACACCTACGAAATAAAATAATCTCAATATATAACTAATTTCAACACTTATGCCAACTATATGACTCCCCTTTATCCACCTTGAAAGGAAGCAATTATCTATATACGATCAAAATAGATCGTGGAAAAAGGGATAGAAGTTATGTACGTGAGCCATTTTATACAATTTTATTTGTTTCACATCAAGTTTTTGGAACTAAGGAAGGTGCCAATTCTATATTAGCCTAGAGATAAAGTAAAGTCAAGCTACTTTCCATTTTATACGTCATGAAGAAGTCAATAATTAAGATAATTATATATAATTAATGAGAAGATATATACAATAATATATCACTTGTTTCTTCATAAAAACTAAATATACGTGCATCGTAGAAACAAATCACTCAAATCAAATAGAATCACTAAGATGTAAAACTTATTCAAAAGGTTTGATACTAGTTAGTAGCATCATTTTTATAATTGAATTCAAACTTAAAATTACAAGATTCTTGAAGATATAGCGTATAATGATATGAATAAAGACGTTGAATGAGATTAAAATGTAGGCATATATGGTTCGATCCTTGTAACTAATAGTTTTCTCTCTTCATAAAAAAGTTTTCACCAACATTTGTTTTTTTTTTGGTACAAAAGAGGGACCAACATTTGTTTTTTTAGATAGACAAAATGACAAAGTTATTATAAATAAATTCATACACATAAGTGGATGTGTCAGAGTTTGAACCTCGGTCATTACGTTCAATCTAACAATTTTGACATTTTACCGGTTGAGTTAGGATTCGTGGACCACTCATCTTTTCTTTTCTTTTTTTATGGTGGTGACCATTTATCTATTAAAATGAATTTGAAACTACATGTAAATATTAAATAATATCTATAATATTTCATCTAAATAATTTTGGATGTGAAATATAGGTGTCTTGTTAGGAAATTAGGTATGTTTGAATTTTCAATGCCTAACTTAGTGTTCACTTCTTGCAGATAGCCGGCCACTAACGGGTAGGAAGGAACCAACCATATAGGTTGTTAGACTTTTTCCATTTTGTTTGTTTTATCGTTTTCTAATTGGAAAGAGACATAATACCGAAATAAAAAACAAATAAAATACAAAATCGAAAGAGACAACTCATCTATCCCATGATACTACAGTAATAAAAATATATATTCCATTCAAAAGCTACTTCAAGATCAATCTTAGCAAAGTCTTTGTCAAAACTAATTCCTTCTTATTTGATTAATTAAGTGAATGAAAAGGAAAGGGAAGTTAATTAAAAATTAATATTTGAAACCATTTTTTCCACTCTTTACTTCATCGTGTTGGATTTGTGGAAAGAGTTTAGTTATCTATTGTGTAGGAAGGAGATTAAGATTGTTGCTATTTATGAGTTTAGTTATTTATGAGTTCGTTTTCTTTTTTAAGCTTGTAATCTTCTTTAACATGCCACTTTTGTAAAGGCAAAGTTGGTTCAAATTCTTCGTCTTTGGCTAACAAATGCCAAACTCCTACGCACCCTATTTTTCAAAAAATAACTTAATTAGGTCTCTTCATTATGTTTTGAAACTTATGTCACATTTAGGTATAAAAGTTTTTGACTTAAATACAACTTTCATCTCCTCATTTTCTTTGTTAACGAATAATTTTTAAATTCGTAATTTTGGTAGTTTGTTTTTTAAAATACAAGTAATTTTTCTCCATTTATATATTTAGGATAAATATTTAGCGATGTGACAAATGAGATATCAATGTGGCAACTAAATTGAATTTGATGATATGCAAATGAAGTGTTAAGTGATAGTATAAGATAATGTTTTGTATCGAAATTGGTTGCTTTTCTCATATAAATTAGACTTTAATTCCCTTATTTTACTCCACTAGTGAGAGGAGAGAGGTGGAACATGAATTATGCAAGGGAAGTTTTGTTATAAGGAGGTTGAGTGGAGACAGAACAGTATTATCACCTATATTTGTGATTCGTTTTAATTGGTAAAATTGGTCATATCAGAGACCATGCATAGTTGATTTTAGCGAACATATGTAAACATCTTTTTTTGCGAAGTTGGATGAATTTAAAGACGGTGGATCTCAACTTATTGTTGATCTTTGATCATGTGTGACAAATTTTCGTCAAGTTATTAGGATTTGAATATTGGTTTATTAACGTCTTAGTATCTTTTAATAGTTCTATGTATCTAGCTATCTTAATCACTTGTAATGATCTTCAATTATGGATGAGAAATGTCCCAACTCATGGTCCTTGTGATTGTAGTTTTGCTATTTTACCATTTGAATGAATGAAACTTATTTTACTTTAACAAAAAAAAAGTGATCAAGATTTAAACATTTTATGAAAGTGGTGAACTTACATTCTTTTAAAATAAAGTAATATTCTTTTAAAATTTTGCGTATGGAATTTTTTTTTGGTTAATTGGTAGCAGAGAACTCACATTTTTCACAAGTTTTCAAGAAAGATTAGGAACTTTAATTGTCTCAAAAATAAAACTAAATACATCTATCAGATAAGTAGACATCTTTTAACTTTCTTATTTCTACTTATTTTTGACAAATAAACTCATTTGTGATAGCTAAATATATATAATTAAGATTATGATAGCTAATTATAAAATATAATAATCTATTCAAATAAAAATAAAATAAAATTGGGGTTGCCTAAACTATATCATACAAACTCATACTTTCACACTTGAGTACATATTACAAATGTTTTTATTTAACTTTGTGATACCTACGATGTAATCCAAGAATGATTCATTATACAAGGATCTTTCGCCTTATTGTTATTGTCTTAAATCAAAGAGGTAAATAGCTAAGAAAATCCAAGAATAGGGAAACATATAAGACACAATGAGATTAAAAGAAATGTGAAGAATTATTGTCTCATTCTTGAAAGAATGATAAGATCTTGTAAAGAACCGCCACAAGAGTAGCAATGCTATCTCTCACTTCACTTCAACCAAAGATTAAATTTCTAATTTCATTCAAAGCTATCCAAATGTACTAAAAAAGAGGCTTATATATTTCCTCAAACCCACTCCGGATTCAACAAAGTCAAGGCTAATAAGTCTCAAACCCACTATGGAAGCTCAAGAAAAACTAAAAGTCAAAGGGGATTAGATACATGCTCCAAAATAAAACTACACAATTACAAGTGTTTCACCTATTTACCAACACATTTCAAACAAACAGAAATCTTAAAATTCTGTATTTCCTTGTATTGATTCAAATCTTCATTGCTTCACAAGTCTTGAGGTTCACATCATATACCCTCCCTCTTAAAAGAATTTTTTTCCTCAAATTTAGTGTGGAGGAAACCTACATGAAGACAAGAGAGAGTAAGTCTTGGATGACACTAATAAAAAAAAACCACAGGATCAAATGGAAATTGAGATAAAACACCAAATGTAACAATATTTTATCAACAATATTCTAACACACACATAAGCAAGGTAAAGAATTTGAAAGTTCACATGTATTTCTATATTCATTGTCGTAAAACTGGGCTTAGTGACAAGATAAATGTTCTTTTATGATGAAAGGTTCCAACAACAGTGGAGTATCTTCATTTTTTTCATAGTGATGACCAATTGAAAGATAACTTTGAAATAAAATTCCCACATTTTTTCATTTTTTTCCTTTGCATATGGAGATAGAATTTGAGAACAATGCAATAATAAATAACTTTCACCTCATTACGAATCACATTACTCCTCTACTTTCTCGTCAAAATCTCCACCAAAAAAAGCACAATCATGTCCAAAATCAGAAAACCAAGAACCCCGACAGACATAAACAAGGCGCCATTGATTCTTAAGGAGTAGTATAGGACATTGAACCTTGATGCTTTAATCAGCCACTTGAATAAGCCATAGACAAAATTAAGACATAGCATACCGAGAATGGGCACACGAAAGGCCCAAGACGGTGTCAATTGAACTATGGAGACAAATGCATAGACAAAGGTCACTACGAAAAAGACATTCCACAAAATTGCCGGTAAGAGATGAAAACAGGCCTGCCCAAAGCTTAATAGTATGGTGTCTTTCTGATAAGGATAACCCAAAGCGGACATCAATGTTACTTGAGCTATAGATGATAAAATTGCCGTCACCAGCCATTGTTCTTTGTTTAGCTGCATTTTTGGTTTGCCTGTACATATTAGAGAAACATCATATTATTTGTATATTTTATTTGTAGACATTTTTACAGAATGGAAAAATGTATCAATATTAGATAAAAAGTATCACAAATGAATAAATTATTTCTTCTATACAAAGTAATATATTTGAAGCAGCAGCACTCATCAACTCTCCAACCTGCTGATGTTCAGAAAAAATTGAAAGAAATGGCAGATAAAAGGTTTATGGATGCCAATGGCCAATATAGCTCAGCTTCTGATCAAGTTTTCCCAAATGAAAAGGTTTGTGAAATTTTACTTTTCCTTTTCAGGATATGTTAAAAATCCCAATATTGAGAATCATTATTATTCATTTTTCTTTCACATTTCTGTGTGTGATGTTTATTTTTACAGATTATGACTAAAGATACAATTCGTGGTAGAATATCTCTTCATTTATTGGCCACTAGACTCTTTATCGCAAAGTACTTCCACAATAAGAATGAAATACAAATAATAAAAGCAGTAGCTAGCTTTGTACGTGCCAATTTTCCCACGTGATTTTCCTGCCCCAAAGAGACTTCAACTAGGGGTTCGTAGTATTTGTTTGAGACTTACAGCCACATGTAAATTATTAGTTATATATTAGAGGCTCTGAGTTTTCAGGAATTAAGCAAGGAATTTGAGACCTAGATCCAAGAAAACATACGACTCGAGTGGAAGTTTAAGAAGAAAAGCTTTTAGTTTTGAGCCAAGAACAGTTTGAAGCAGAAACCATTCATAAAAAGGGAAAGGGGTCTTGGCCATCCTCACTAAATAACAACGCTACGCCAATCCTTTGGATTCATCTACGACTTCTAAAGCTGCAACTATGCGATTATTGAAAATGCTTTCCTTCTTGGACTTCCAGATCACCCACATTACCGAATGCCAAACCAATTTCAATTCTTTCCTCACCTTCTTACTGCTGCCAGACCCAGATAAAAAAGAAAAAGAAACAAACAAGTCTGGTGGGGTGACAATCACAGCACCTGGCCACCAGGACAGCGCACACCAAATTACGGATGCAAAAAACTCAAGTGTAGAAATAGATGGACAGAATTTTCTGGTCCCATCCACACAAAACACAGTCCAACATATCTGAATCTGATTGAGGGATAACTCCTCTGCGACAGATTCATCCTCGTTGGAATGCGATCAAGAAGTAACTGCCAAGCGAACGCAGACTTTTGAAGGTGCATGCTCTTCCATAACTGATTGAAAATATATGCTTCCGAAGCCAGCCTCTCTAACGCGATAAAATGGATTTTAGCTAGGAAAGTATGACTTGATTTGACCCCAAAACACACCACCTTTTTCTGGCACCCAACCCCAACTATCTTCTTCCTCCGATAAAAACACCTCCGTTAACAGTTCGGATAACTTATGCACTAGGCCAATGCCTTTGGCCTACCCTCCATACACCTATATCCCCAACCAACCACACTAGCCACTTGCTCCCATATATTAAACAAACGAGGAAATCACACACAAATTGGTTGATTCTCTAACCAAGAATACTTCCAAAATCTAGTTAACCTTCCAATTTTCCGGAAAAAACATACGATGCTTGAAATGCCTCACTGTTTCCACCCTAACCTACTTGGACCCTTCCACCCACCCATTTTCATTTCACACGACAGAGCCTTAATCGAATTGAACTTCCCTTGTTCTTAACACACACACAAAAATACCCTGTATTCGCATCCCCTTCTTATTGAGATTAAAGCATTTAGTTTCATATATCCTAAATGAAGTTTAGCTACACTAACATGACAAAAGGTGATTCGTACTCCCCGAACACTAGACTCCTTGAATCAAAATCAGATTGTAACAAATACAAAAAAAGCACTAGAATCTTTAATATACACACAGTTACACATGTATCAGCAACAATTCTTTACTATGCCACAAAAATAAACCCTAACTATGAACTAGGTTATGAATTGGAAGCAGCACAGCAACTTTGCGTTAATAACATGTAGATATGATATGAATATAATAAACTTAATTTGAACTGTAACAAATCAAATGGTAATGTAAATTTGAAAAGTACGGTACCTTTTCTGGTAGAGTGACGCGTACATAGCGCACGTTGTTTAAAAATTTAGACTAATCAAATTTGGTCGATTTTAATTAATCAGACATCATTTTTTGTGTAGCCCACCCAAATTAATACCGGAAAAAATTGAACTTGAGATCTTGAAAAAAAAGCACACTTCAAGGTCACAAACCAACACCACCGAACGAACACAAGTGGATTTTTTTTTTTTTTTGTGTTAACCAGTCCCTTTTGATACTATTACGAGTAGTTACAATAATCCTTCAATGTATCGAAATTCTAAAATAGTCTGTATATTACGTTGATCAAAATAGTCCTGACTAAAATAATCCATCAAAACTGGACATCAGGACCATCTACACCAAAAATCCTACATTGGTCCTCCCATTCCCCGGGTGATTCGAATCCTAAATCCACCAAATAATAAATCATTAATATGATGCATAAAATACTAGTTACCACCAAAACCAACGAACTTGCAAATCCATTTTAAATTTACCTGTACAATCATACCCATAATTGGTGCCAGCAGGGTAATACATGCTCTGATCAACAAATTCAGGGGCTCCTTCATTATTCATTACTCCAGATTGTTCAAAGTTTGGGCTTGTGAACTGTGAATTTATATCAGCCCCTTCAACCTAAACCAAAATGATAAAATTACACACATTATTGACTATCATACAACCTCAGTAGTAACAATACGTACAATCATTATATTAAAAAGAAAATCAATTCATTAAACAACTATTGGTATATTAAAGTTCGGAAGTCAAGAAATTACAAAATTTATTAAAAATTACCCAGTAAGCATTCTGGTTCCTAGCTTGAGAAACATCATACGTTTCCATATCACAACTGCCACCACTGCAAACAGTCACAAGAATGTAACATATAAGCACACGTAGCAACTCAAAATACTGTGAAAACTAACATCACACATAAGCCAAAATTTCAAATAGTTTAAAAACAGATAAACTAAACTATAAGCCTATAACATACAAAAACACTTGCATGCCAGTTCTCAATGAACGAGGAACCGATACGAATGAAACCCAACACAGATTACACTAACATATCAACTTTACCAATCTTATTGAATAAATATACAAAACATGGACACAGACACAAGCACTGGCATGTCGGCCCCAATAATAATTTGAGAAGATAATATAATTCAGGGTAATAACATGCAGATACACTCGCATGGCAGTTCTCAATGAATGAAGGAAACAGTACAGTGAAGTCCAACAAACATTACACTAACATATCAACTTTACCAATAATCTTATTAAGCCTGTTTGGATTGGTTTATTCAGGCGTAACTATTGACATAAGTTCCGTGATACTGTTTAGGAGAACTATTAAAAACAGCTTCATGACAATTTTCATAAGCTTTTTTCAACTTATTTTCATAAGTTCTCCAATATAACTTATATAAACAACTTATAACATATACCAAAAACAATTTAATGTCATTTTATCTTTTCCTATAGAAACAGCTTAAGCAAGCTTATAACAAGCGCATATTTCGATAAGCACTTGTGCTAAATAAGTTGTTTAACCAAACAGGCCGTAAATCTACGTCGACATTGATAATAAAAATCTTACCAGTCGAAAAATCAATTCCACAACAAAAAGTAAATAGTAAATTAAACTATCAACCAAAAGCACAATCACGAGTTCCGCAACGATAAAAAAAATTAAATAACAGAACGAAAAACAAAAACGCGAAGCATTACGAAACCAAGAATTAACACCGCTTTTAAGAAAATTGAATTTGAGCGGAAAACAGAAAAACGAAAATTAGTGCATTACTTGAAAGGAAGAAGAATGAAAATATAGAATCAATTCATAATTTTCGAATTGGAGAATGAAAATTGAGAATGTTTGTACAAAAAATTTGCGAAATGCGAATTATGAAACCCTAACCATAACCGAATTTGTGAATGAAGCTTTTGAAAAACGAGAGAGAGAGAGAGAGAGAGAGAGAGAGAGAGAGAGAGAGAGACGAGTGGAGTAGAGAGAGAAGAAAACTAACCGAGCGTGAGAGTTTTTGGACTTTGGAGGGAGAGGGAAACTGAGAGTGTTTGTGAGAGTATAAACACATTTTATACCACAAAGCTAAGAGTTATTATTTTTTTCTAACTAGTCCTTTTGATATTATTATGAGCGGTTGCAATAATCCTTCAAAATATCAAAATTCTAAAATAGTCTGTATATTTCGTTGATTAAAATAGTTCTGGCACTAAAATAATCCATCAATGCTCACATTAACATTTTTCATATATGGATTGATATGACAATAAGTAGGGGTGGACAAAAATATCCAAAAACTGAACTGCATTGATTAACCGAACCGAACCAGACTAAAATTAACTGAACCATTGCATTGGTTATTGAATCGAACCGTTATTTTAAAAACAGTTCATTAACTGAATCAAACCAAACTCAATTAATTGAACCAAACCATTACATCTCAATTAATCATACTTCTCACACAAAAATTTATTTTCACCCAAAAAAAAAAAAACTAATTTCATTTCAATTTCAATCCAATTCATCTCTTCTTCTCCGGTTTTCACTCAATTGAAGCTCATATGAACGAAATGTGATAAACAAGTTGCAATGAGTATAAATTCATTTACTTCGATGAATTTATAACCAAAATAAGCCCATATAACTTAACCAATAAGTTGCTTAAGTTGGTTCTGATACTAGCCTCCCTCTTTTCGCAGCAATTCATACCCTGCTTTTGCTTTCTGTTAATTAATTAATGGATTTCATTTTATTTTATTTCATAACCTAATTTAGAGCAGACGTTGTTTTACATTTGAAGCATAGATAACATTTGTGTTATTCTTTTACTAAAAGCGACAGTTATAATGTTTTTTTGAATTGAAAACTTCAAATCTCTTTGCTGCCATGAACGAAATAACTTTCATGTAAAACTTCATAGTAGTTGCAGACAATGTATCATATATCTGTAGTCAATGCTGGTCCTGACATTAGGAATATACTTTGGCCCGATGCACAGAAGTTTAGTATATCTTCCTAATGCAATAGTGTTTTATGCACTTGAACAGTATTAATAATTTTTTTTTGAAAGAATTGAACAATATTAATCATGAAAGGAAAGTTTCCTGCAATTACATTAAAAAAAGACAAAAAAACAATTAAATTCGCAAAATGATTAAAAAAGTTCAAAATATAAATTGTGTTTCGGTACGGTTAGCAAGTTACGAAACGATTAACCGAACCATAACTTTGGTTCAGTTCAGTTCGTTCCAAATCTTAAACGGTTCGGTTCAGTTATTCCGAACTATTTCAATACTTCAGTTTGGTTTAGTTAATATGGTTAACCGAACCATGCCCACCCCTAACAATAAGTAAGTACTTATATGATTGATATGACTATAAGTAAGTGTATTGAGGACTAATATGACAAAATTGTCATATTTTCTAATTTTATTTGCCTCAAATTATTTGTCTTTTTTACAATATTAATACAACATTTATTATTCGTTTCCATTAATATACTCTTATTTACTGCATTCCAATCATCTATAGTTACTCCCCTAACTATAATCAACAAGAGTGTTTTAGTAAATGACACATAATTTACCATTGAAATCAACACTATTAATCATTTCGTTGACACCTGCGTAAAATTCAAATGAGACTTCTTATATGAGACAGAGGAAGTATTTATCACTTAATATTTAGCATATTGAATGTTGTAAGTGTTTGTACTTGAGTGTTTTATTGTGGTACGTCTTGTGTTAAATAGAATGATTTTTTGTTATTAATTTATCTCATTTTGACCTATTTAAAAAAAAAACTTAGGTCGGATCTTTTGTAAGAGGTTATATTTCAGCAGCATGTCAAATCAAAGTTTAAATACCGATTGAGAGATATACACACGTTTAATATCTTATGATATCTCGAATAAGATTGTATTTGATGGACGGAAGCTAAAGTAAACAAAAATGAATAAAAATCTTAAAGATAAAAGTAAATTATCGTTAATTTTTATTTTATGTTATATTTTCGCCACCCCAACCAAATTTTCCTCGTTCTGTCCTTGATTTCAATGATCCAATTCCTTTTATAACGTAATCAAGAACTATTCTAATGATCCAATTCCTTTTATTTTATTGTTTTCATTGTTTTCTATATTGAGATAAGTTATGAGCTTCGTATAAATGACATTACTGATATTTGGATTGAGAAAAAACTTTTTAGGAGTTTGGACTTTGGAGCTTCCAACTAGGGGTGAAAATGGGTTAGGCTGCGTCGGGCTTTGTAAGGCCTAAGTTTGACATACTTCAAAAATTATAGGCCTGAGTTTAACCTATTACCCGTCATAGGCTTATTTTCAAGGCATGATCTGACATTTTTAAAGGCCTGATGAAGCCTGAAAGTCTATTTAAAAGCTTATTTTACACTAAGGCCTAACAACATCTATAAGACTACCACTAAATAAGCCAAAACTTATGAAGGCCTAAAACACACAAATATGACTTATACTAAATAACAAATACTTACGAAGGGCTAATCACACCAATATACCTGCTACTAAATAACAAATACTTACGAAAGGTTGATCACGCAAATATACCTGCTACTAAATAGCCAAATCATATGAAAGTTTGAGTTTATAAAAAAATCATCAACATTATCAATAATGAAAGGTATATTATATATAAAAAGCTTAATAGGCCGGCCCGACAGACTTAATAGGCTTTTTTGTAAGCCTTAGTCTAGCCTATTTAAGTAAATAAGCTTTATGAAAAGCTTGAGCCTGACCTTTTTATTAAACGAGCTGACCTGTTCCCACCCCTACTTCCAACTAGCTTGTTACTTGTATTTAGATTAGTCCTCCGAATTAGTAGAACTTTGGATTTAATACCAAAAATTATAAAAATATATATAACTTATATTATGTCTTACATAATATTCTATTTGATACATACAAAGTAGCAATCAACACTTCATCGCGATCCGTCAAAAAAAAAAATCTTCGATGCACGGTTTGACACGCAATCCGTGCGAAAGCACAAGTATGTTGCTAGTAAGCAGCAACCAAATACTCCCTCCGTCCCTATTCTAAGAACCCATTTGACTTTATTTTTGTCTCTAAATGTGAACCCTTTCAAATTACTAGATGCATTTATTATTTTTTCATAAACACATCCTTAATTAATACTACTAACTTGTTTTGAAATATGAAAAGTCAAATTTAATAGGCATACAAACAAATGACAATTTAATAATATTAACACATAAAATAGACACATTAATTACACTAATAATTTTTTAAGAAATGTAAAAAATGTAAAAGGTGTTTACATGTAAAGACGAAGGAGTAAACAACAACCATTGGATTGTTTTACCATAGTCTTCATTTTCATTTAATCATACAAACCTTATCACGAGTTTCTCCTAGAAAATCTCTCACATTATGGCGGTAATAAGTGACTTCATTCATTATTCATAAGACTTGTCACGTTGACATTTATATCATTTTCACTAAATTAAAACATCATTTAAAATTAAAACAAACAAAACATGACAAATAATAAAACAAAAAAGCAAATAGACTCAAGAACATTTATATGAGATGATACAATTTTCTTTTTTTTTATCAATACAAAAAATATTCAACTTAATCAATATTAAAAATTTGATTCCATTTGAACGATTAATCGTTTTTTGAATGATTAAGGCCCAAAATTTAAACGATTAATCACTGCGGTTGCGCGGAATAAAAACAAATAATAGAGGGAAAACAAAATGAAAAGAAACCAAAAAGAAAACAATTGAGAGAGATGAGTCTCGGCGAGAGTCTCACTTCACTATAACCTTTATATACCTTTCTCTCCATTTTCTCAGATCTTCAATTTCAATTCAACACACTCTCTTCACTTTTGACCAAGTCATTCTTCTTCTTCACGATGGATCAAGTAAGTTCAATGCATCAATTTTCTACTTCGATTTCGATTTTCAACTTCAACACGCTTCGATTTTGATTTTGTGAATTTCGATTTTGCAGTACGAAAAAGTGGAGAAGATTGGTGAAGGAACATACGGCGTCGTTTACAAGGCACGTGACCGTGTTACGAATGAAACCATCGCGTTGAAGAAGATTCGACTTGAACAGGAAGATGAAGGTGTTCCTAGCACTGCCATTCGTGAGATTTCGCTGCTTAAAGAAATGCAGCATAGGAACATCGTTAGGTACTTTTAATCTCTTTTTATTTTTTTAATTAATATTTTGCTTTAGTTCATTTTTTTTTTAATTTGAAGTTCATTTTCTGCTGTAGATGATTGAAATTATATGTTTGACATAGTTAATTGGAAGATTAACGATGGTTTTTTTAATTTTTTATTTGCTTTAGTTCATTTTTTTATGCGAAGTTAGTTTTCTGTGGTAGATGATTGAGTTTGTGTGTTGATGTAGTGAATCGGAAAGTTAACTATGATTTTAGTGTTATTTTTTTTGGTGAATTGATGTTTTTCTGTTTTGGAATTTTAACTTTGATAATGTTGGATCTGCAAGAGTATGATGATTATCATTTTAGTCATAATGAATGATGATATTGTTCTTCATGAGGTTTTCATGATTGTTTCTTATAGTTTTTATGCTTTGTTTGAAGTTTGAGTAACATTCTGAATGTTTTTTTAGGTCTTGATAATGCTATTGCCATTGTGCATTTGTGTGATTAGCGTTGTGTTTTTATTTTATTTTTTATTATGTATTCATTTTATGACCTATGTCTATGTTTGGCGCCGGCAACCAATCCTTATCTTGCTTGGTGGGGTTGGATGCGTGGGTCAATTGACAACCTGTTTTTGATAGTTTGATTCTATTTGATGTTTGATAAACTGTTAGTGTTATTGGTAAAACGTTCTAAGTACTCATTTGATGGCTTTCATGTTCTTTATCGTTCATGTAGGTGAGGTGATTGTAGGATGCAATATCAAATGTGTGAACAATTTTATTCTCGAGTCTTGCTTTTGGCCTTACTATATTCCTATATGTACTATGATCTTATATGTTTCTCAATAACTCCTATAAGCAATGCAAGTTTATTTTAGCTGTTATACAAGCTTTCTGGAAGGCATGTTTTTGCTGTGTTGTGTAATTTATGCCATAAAAAAGGATTGAATTACAAGAAAATTATTGACTGTTTTTATCTTTTTCATTCATTGTATCAGTTTCTTTCAATTATGTTGATTTGTTAAATCTTATTCTGCATCTGTAGCCATTTCCTTATCAATATATGCTTGGTGGTTGTGTGCATGACAGGTTGCAGGATGTAGTGCACAGTGACAAGCGATTGTATCTGGTTTTTGAGTATCTGGACTTAGATCTGAAGAAGCATATGGATTCATCTCCTGAGTTTATAAAAGATCCGCGACAAGTAAAAGTGAGTGACTTCTGTGATTTTCTTATCTCTCCCTCTGTTATTTTAAGATAAGTCAATTATTGTTGAAAGAGTGTGCAAGAAATCTGATTTGGCAATAAATATTATGGTTTTCTTATCTTGTCCTTCCACAAATCTAATTTAGACAGTGGTAGTGATTGATGAATGATGATAAGCTTATATTTGGCAACAAATAGTTTGGACTGTCAAATTGCAGGTATTTACAAATGATGCATGTCTCGTGAGTTTCTTGACGAATTGCAGAGTTTAGTGGATTACAGTTAATTGGTTATTATGATGTTGTCTGATAATTTTCCTGTTTCTGGATCTAAATGATGATTTGATTAAGTTTGACCTATAGTATTTTGGTTGGAGCTGTCCTCTATTTATATAGCAAGTTGTTCAAATATTATTTCACGCAGTCGATAAAAAAGAGCTCCATTGTGTTTGTTCAAGTCAATGTAGGATGGCTATAGATATACTTTACTCAGATGCAGCCATTGTTTGTATGCTAAATTATGGTTTAAGAATTTCCTCTTAATATTCATAATTAATATAAAATATGATTAAAAATAGTGCTGCTAATTTTTGTGAACTTGACCGGTTAGTTTGGAGTTTGAATTCTTTAACTATCCTTTTGCAGATGTTCCTTTATCAAATGCTCTGTGGAATTGCTTACTGTCATTCACATAGAGTTCTTCATCGAGACTTGAAACCACAGAATTTGTTGATAGATCGCCGTACTAATTCACTTAAGCTTGCAGATTTTGGATTGGCCAGAGCATTTGGTATTCCTGTCAGAACATTTACACATGAGGTTTGTGCGCTACCTTATATTTGCTTCTAGCTGCTCATTCAAGTAACAACAAACTTAAGAAAGGAGTATAAACTTAAATTTATTATTTAATCCTCCTCCTGCTCTAATTAAAGAGGAGTCAATCAGTCAGGTGACTAAAGGAGTGTCACTGCTTGAACTGAGAGAACAGTGTATAAGAGAATACAATAGAGATAAAAAACGAGCACATGGAAATAAAAAGGCAGTATAAGAACAAAAAGAAAAAAGAATCACAAATTATGGAAGAGATGATTAGTGTACAGAGGGATGAGGTCAGAAAAAGGAAAAAAGAGAAAATGGATGGAAAATAATAGAAAATGAAACTGAAATAAATAGGGACAATGAGAGGTGATAATAGAAAGAATGGAGGTCGCCAGAGGGGATGCTGCCACTGCTGGAGATGGATGGGGAAAGACTTGAATGGAAATGAGAGTAACAAAATGAGCTACGGAGGCCGAGTCCTTTGTGCTTCTGGGTTTCAAACTCTCTTGTGTCATGGGTCAATACAATCAATTAAATCCAGCTCTCTTTCTCTTTCTGTTCCCCCCTCCCCCTCCCTTGGTTTCTCAACCACCACCATGCCATAGCGTACCTGTTGTTTCGGGTTTGTCAGATTTCCGCCATTCTATTCTTCCATGACTGTCATTTAACAATGACTGGGAAACATTGGGAATGCTGAATGATCATTGGTCACTTGCATTAATTTTTAGTACATAAAAAATCTATTGTTCGTGTCATCAGTTTGTTCTCATATATTTCCTAACATTAACAAAATCGAAGCTCATTATATAATCGGGCATTGAAGATTGACTTAACTATAACTAGTTAGATCAAGCTGCGGTAACCAAATGACTCGAGTTTGTTTCCTAGTAGTGATCCTTCATTGCTAGGGTCATCTGTATGTCCTACCGTAACCCCTCACTGATTCTTGTATCTAGCCGCAACCTTGGCACGGGAAAACCTCCCCTGCCCCAAACTTTAGTAACCTAGAGAACATATGTATTTATCATTTTTTATTGAAACAATTAAATTAAATAAGAGCAGATTAGGAGTACATATAAAATCTTGCGGAAAGGTGTTATTGAAGATGGTAAACATATTTTATGTAATACTGTTTTATTGTCATTGATGATTGTTTGTAGGTAGTTACACTGTGGTACCGAGCTCCGGAAATATTGCTTGGATCTCGTCATTATTCTACCCCAGTTGATGTTTGGTCAGTGGGATGTATATTTGCAGAGATGGCAAACCGGCGACCTCTATTCCCTGGGGATTCCGAGATTGATGAGTTATTTAAAATATTCAGGTGAATATCTTGATTTCCATAGGACTTGTACTTCTTGGTAAATCGTTTAATTATCTATCAGTTGAGAAAGCATCTTTTGACTTTAATATTTATAAGGGATTCAACTGTAGAATCTGAATTCTATTTGATAATGGACTTTGTTATTTTTATTTATAAGTGGAATTTGAATTCCATGTTGATACCATTTGATGGCCATGACCCTTTGAATGCTAGTTTCACACATGTAATTGAATTTTGAGATAGCATTTCCTTCTTTTTGCTATTTCCCCTGCTTTAGTTTAGCCTTTCTCTTACTGACTGAAATGGATAGCAAAGGAGTTCTTAATGGGGATGTTTTAATTTAACAATTTCTGTAGCATGCCATGAATTTAGATTTTCCAGTTGACATATAAAATTTGTTATATAGATTTGAAAAACGGGACCGTAGGAAAAATACTCTTTGCTTTCTAACAGGGATGTATCTAACAGAATCAAATCTGCATATAGTTATATATTTACGCCTTGTTCTTTTTATGAAGAATCTTGGGTACACCAAATGAAGATACATGGCCAGGAGTAACTTCATTGCCTGATTTTAAATCAACATTTCCCAGGTGGCCATCTAAGGTAAGTAAATGTCTGTCTGTCCTTAATCTGAATTGATGTGATCATTATTACTCTAATATTTTAACCTTATCTTTTACTTTGCAGGACCTAGCAACCGTGGTTCCAAATCTTGAGCCAGCTGGTCTTGATCTTCTTAATGTAAGTGCAACGTGTGATGAAATATTATTTTTCTTTGGCATTATTAAAAATTAGTGCAATAAGTTTATACCTCGATTGTTGCCGGCTTCAGTCTCTTAGGCTGGGCCTCAGTCTGAATCCTTGTTATTGGGATAAACAAACAATAGTTTATTTTGTTCTTAATTAGGAGGCAGTACTTTCTGTTCTGTTGAAAAATTAACAAAACCGGAGCAATATATTTAGAAGCAAAAATATATTGATCAATATTGGATGGTAGTCATCCTTACTGATCATATCTTAGAAAACATGGTACTTTCCTAAAAAAAAAAAATGGTACTTTTTTTTTTTGAAGGAAGAAAACATGGTACTTCATTAGCTTAAGAATATCATTTATTTGATAATTAATGACACATTTTCTTAATAGAAATAACAAGGGCAATGCTTGAGATTTCCAGCCATTAAATTTTCTTTCTTTTTTTGGTGATCAACGTGGCAATTTATTTATATCTTCATTCGCAAAAAACACTTCAGTGTTGAGACATTTCAATGCAAAAGCAATTAAAGGGCGATGCTAGTACGATCCTCAATTGCCGTGTCTTTTTTGAACACTAGTTTGTTCCCTCTTCTACATCTCAAGCTGGTTTACGCATCCTCTGTATGGTTGGATAATTAGATATCAAATTCATTCTACTATTCCAGTTATCAAATAATGAAATAGAGCCCATGTATTAATTTTAATCCTCTATATCAGTTTTTTTTTTCTCCTCAATTTGCATGAATTATTTGCATTTTAAAATTTAGATACTGAAGTATTTTTTAACATGTCTGCAATTTCCATTAAATTTCTTTGGTGCTGACTGTATTGTATATGTATATCTTTTGTATCCCAGAGCATGCTTTGCTTGGATCCGACCAAAAGAATTACCGCCAGGAGCGCTGTGGAGCATGAATATTTCAAAGACATTAAGTTTGTACCCTAATTCCATATCTTAATGGTAAAGGTGTTTATAGCAATATGTGCAGAATTTATGGATTTTGATTGTGCAAGAAATGGGTGTGCTATTTTTGCTACTTTCTTCAAAGACCTAGGATCCTGTCATATTTAATATTTTGTCCTACAAATATTTCAGATTCAACTCTCTGATAATATTGTACCTTCTTTTTTGTGCAAGTCTGAATAGCAATATACAGGAACTGTTCAGTTTGCTTGATTTATTATGATTGTGCTTCATGCAGAACCAATACGTATATTATTGCAAGATTTTAAAACTTTTTCCAATGCAGAACTATTATCTCAACATGTAGAAGTAAATTTCAAAACCATATATGCAAGCATTCCACGTGGAGTAAATTCTCTTGAAAACCCAGCAGGTTTACAGGTCCATCTTCCGTCGTCACCCACCATATATTCCACTAGTTTTTGATTAACTGAATTCATATGTCTCTTCTGACCAAAAAAAAATAAATCAATCATGTCTATTGTCTCCCACATGCATGCCACAACAAAGAACACCTTTTGTTTCTTCATAACCTCTAATCTTGAAAAAAAAAATGATCATTGAAAACTATGATTCAGCCCTCTCTTCAACTTTTGTTCCTGGTCATGTATTTCGATCTGTTGAATCGCGTGAATCACACATTGCTCCTCCCCAACCGCTGTAACCCCTATTCTCTTTGCCAGATTCAAATCTTCCTGTGAGCCTCTAGGTTTTGTAGATTACGCCTTTGTATATCATTGTCAGATTGGTGAATCTGAATGAGGTGAATTTGTCTACTCTTCAATTACGTTCTCCCTTCATTTACCAGTTTATATTAGAGTTAGTGTGATTGTAATAACAATTTCTTTTAAAAGCTTTACATATTAACGACAACAAAAGACATACCAAGGGGCTAGCGCATCCTCACGCAAAGATATGCATGCACTCGGGCACATACAAGTATTTTTTTCCTTCTTAATGAATCCTACCCGTATTGAAGGACATGCATTGCATATATTATTTCATTACTAGTTTCCTTCTTCTTCTGATAATCATGCATATATTATTTCATTACTAGTTTTAACGAAATAAAGTTTTTTTTTGTTTTGTTTAAACGGCAATGAAACAAGGTATTACAAACAACCGGCTATGGCTTTCTTCCATAAGGATCAGTGACCATGTTTTTCAGCCGTAAATAACTGTGATGGTTGCTTATCTCCCCTCTCTTATATGCTTAAATTTGTCTAAATGCACCATGAGACGCTTCCTATAAAATGCAGCATTTTAGGGGGCAAATACTTGCAAAAAAATGTCCAGATGAAGTTGCTCTGCTAGGTTTCGATTTAGGGCATTGTTATTGACACCTCTTTTTTTACTACTACATGCATACTTTGACAGTTTATATTCAAATGACCAAGTAGTCCGGAATTCTATTTTAAGACGGAAAAACAAGTACAAAAAATTACATGTCGAGTAATAACCTATGTGATCTAGAAATGGAAATCTAAGTAATAGCAAAAACCTATGTCAATACCAGCGGCGTCTTAGTACTGCTTGTACTTGCTTACTTTCTGATTGCATTCCCAAACTATAGTACTTAAGGGTTTTTCTGTAAAAAAGAGTACTTACTGTGATCTTATTCTATTTTTCGTACTTCTAATGATTTCATTTAGTCAATTTATATTTATATTTTTACGGTTCATCATTCATGAGTAAAAAAAAGGATCATATATGTTTAATCATATTTACCACAAAAGTTGATGCCGTTTCCCCTAAAATAAAAGAAATTCACGCCGTTTAAAAAAGAAACCCAACTAACACATGCAGTCGCATACTTCATTAATTACGTATATTATACTATATGGACCACTGTATTTTTTAGGTCTCATTTTATTAGACCCTAGACTTTCAAATTCACAAGTTGTTCCTTATATTTTCTTCACAAGAGGCATCATGTCATTGGAAGCACATGTACAATTAAATGCAACCTACAATTGATCAAAAACAAAATTAAATGCAACACACACGTTACGCAAATTGTTTCAAATTTATTATTAACAAATTAAAAACAATTAAAATAAAGGAAATGTTAACTTGTGCCCATAAGCGGAGCAAAATGTAGAAATAGTGTATTGGAATGCGTGCATTAAATTTAATTTTTAATGTTTTAATGAATTGAATGCACAAAGTTTAAGAAAATATTTCTTTTTTTGAATTTCTTAACATGTGGCATAAGAACACAAGTTAACACTACCCTTAAAATAAAAGAGATTAAACTCATAAAGTAAGTACCAAAAAAAAAACTCATAAAGTAATATGGGAAATGCTAACCGGTGTCTCCGGACACTGGTTAATGATATGAAAAAGGAAATTATATAATAGTTAATGTATTGAAATTGTGTAATTAATTTATAATAAAGTCAAAAACAGTTTTCTTTTATGGTAATAACTCTCTTTTATGATATGCTTAACCCGTATCCCAGAGATACCGGTTAGCAGGACCCAAGTAATATTTATACATTGAATATTTTATATTCTAATAAGTAAGTTGTGAATATTGTAGTATTCATTATTTATTCTTGTTACGATGAACACTTTAATACAAGTGTAGATCATCAAATGAAGTATAGTACAGCATAAACAAAATGACTCAAGTACAGTTCACTATCTCAAATCGGTGGCTGTTTCAGATACTGTTATGCATGATTTTATTTTCCTATTATGTTTGTGGCAGAACCAGGACAACTATACTAACATGTTAAACAGTACATGCATTAATTAGGATTTGTCATTAATTTTTAGTAGCATGTTACCAACAAAATTAAATAAGTTTAATATTTGATTTAATTTTGTCATAAAACTTAGTTTCGTCTCCTTTATCCACCAAAGATGGATGGTTTAGTGCCAATTTTTGACCCTAAATCATCATTCTAAATCATTTTTCTTCTTTTCTTTTATTTAAATAAGTGATTTTCACATTTATTTTGTTTTCGCTTTAGTGATTTCGTCATCTTAGGTCGACGTTGTTTTGTTTACCGTCTTCGTGCGACGTTGTTTGACTTTCCCGTTTTTGTTCAGGTGTTTTCTGTTTTTGTCAAATCGGCTTCGATCAAGTGCAAATCTAATCAATGACTTTGATGTCGTCAGTGTTAACTGTAGATCCAGAGACATAACTATTCCGAAAACTTGCATACAATCATATTTGTAGACTTATGTACTTTGATGTTTTTATACTATTAATATGAATGTTGTGAGTTTGTTCGCAGATTCATCCCTTTTGTTTTTAGCGAATCTGTATTGTATTGTATTGATATACTCTATCAAATTGAATGAAGGAATATTGTTTATTTTTAGAAAAAAAATTAGAGTATCAAAGTATTTTCTTAATAAAATTGGCTCTATCTTATATTTCTCAATCTAGTGACAGTGTATACCTAGATAGTTGCTAACGTGCTTCATCCGTATAATAGTACTTGTATGTTATGGGGGAACACTACATCTCTTTAACCATTCTTCCATGTTGAACTTGTCAAAGACAACAACACATAGGTAATGATCAATTTAACAATATTATTATTTAGGTCTACAATCTTTTACTTGTGTTTGTGACAATAGGAAAGACAAGAGGCCACAAAGAGATATGAACAAAACACTATATGTGGCTTTTCTTGAACTTGAAATGCACCTAAAGGCAATGACATAGGATCTCTAAAAATGATTCCCTAAATGAAGGCCAATGGATTGAACAAATTGCATTACCCTTGGAAGTAAAGTCATTTATAGCACATGGAAAAGAGCCATATGGCCCTAGACCCAAGGCTTAATCCTGTTTTTCAGTTAATATGTGTATAAAGTTAGAGCAAAATGTGGTAAAAAAATTGAAGGATTGGCCACATGGAAGGGATATCAATTTCCAACTCCCAATGTGCATCTTGTAAGTGAATTATGAACTATATGATTTTAATTAGCTTCATAAAAACTGAACATGCCCGATAGAAACGGGTCTATTGTCAATTTCTTGCTTTAACTTTTCCTTGAGGCTGTGTTTTTGCTGTTAAATTACGGATGAAGTAAAGGCTAAAGATAAAAACTGCATTAATTATAATTACAGATATTATAAAATAAATTAGGATAAACTAAACTTTCATATCTTGAATTATACTTTTCATTCCTTCTATTGTAACTATGTCAAAACCTATAACAAACCTATAATACATTGAGAAGTAAATATACATTGTATATACTTTAATAGGGCTCATATGATATGGAATTGATCCAAATGTAAACAATTTGTTACCCATGGAGATGGAGAATGACTTTGAACAATCGTTTACAAATTTGTTTTACTTTCTACAACTTTCATTGTCACTTGTTATTAACTTTTCTGATTTATTGTAACCAAAAAAAACTTTTCTAAATTATAGTTTGAAGATAAAGAAAATAAAGTTTAAATCCTTTTCTTTTTATGTCTGATTTGGATTTTTATTTTTTTTTACCAAAAATCGTTAGTTTATAATTTATCATTCTTTTTTTTTTGGTACATTATCATTTATTATTCTATAGTCGATAGAAATGGTTCAAAACTATATCTTAATTATATTATGAATAGAAAATAAAGAAAAATACGTATAAGCCTTTTTTTTGTTGTTAAGATGTATATGATTTTCTTTTTTATATTAAATGGATTTAAGTGTTGTAATTACATATTCATTTTTTTTTGAAGTAAACAGAAAAGGCTTAAGTTTTTCGTCAAAAAAACTTAAATTTTAACATAAAATATAAAATAATGTTAGCAACACTCATTTTAACATATTTTTTTAACATTCGTTCTTTTATTATATAAAATAAATATGGACCTCATCACTTTATATGAGACCCGTTTCTAAAGTGGTGTGACTCACATTTATTTTACTCAATAAAAGAGTGAATGCTAAAAAAAATGTGTTAAAATGATCGAGAGTGCGGCTAGTATTACTATATTGTATATGAGGTGTATTAAAGTATCTTCCAAAATTAAAAGGGGGTGTAATTTTTTTTGTTTTGTTTTGACAAGGGTAAGAAAATATTTAAATTAAACGATAAATATAAAGGGCTTTCAAACTCAATTATAAGAGCAAAACAAAAGAGAGCAAATAAAGATGAGGGGCCTGATAAAAACCACTATTTTCTACCAATACAATTTTTCAAATGGACCTACCAATACATTTGTTCGAATTTACACACCATCAAATTAATATGCCAAATAGTGAGACGACTTGGACCGTACCAAATACTATTTTCACTCTTTTAATGCAGGTTGGTCTAATTATAGTGAGTTAATATATTTTTTTTTATAAATATGTGAATTCAACTTTCATTGTTGACTCTCAAATTTTTTTTTTCATTGTTGACATAAAGTGATAAATAGTCTGCAAGTACTTCTTTTGATACTCTCCGATCCATAGTTTTAAAAACCGGACCGGTCATCGATTTGGTATGGGTAGTGGGTCACTGAGTCATTGGTCGAACCACTGGGTCACCGGTCGAACCGCATGAAAGAATCGGATGACTCGGTCGTACCACCCGGTCTCCATAGAGTTTTTTTCTTTGTATTAAATAAGATGACTCGGTCTATAAAGACAACATAATACTAATAAATGTTAAAAAAATAGATAAATTAAGACGATTTCTCGGATTTATTCTTTAAATTTAAGTTCATCAACTATTTTTTTGAAGAAGCTAAAATGGTGTATAATATTAAACCAAAGTGTCTTTCCTAGCACAAGATGTACAAAGGAAAGACAAAACAAAGTTGCGAACAATATTTACAAGGTGAGCAAGTACAAGAAACTAGTAAGTAATTAGCCAATACCCAACATAGTAAACGGACTAAGCCACCAACCATGATAATTGAAGGGAAGTGTGACATATTTCGCCTTCAACCACCTAAAGGTAAGAGA
>Ga0315915_1001204_pt1 | contig 30715 bp, 19 predicted proteins | sample MpolbnodulesMG_FD_207738 | JGI IMG/M metagenome (GOLD analysis project Ga0315915, IMG submission 207738) | Medicago polymorpha root nodule microbial communities from Los Angeles, California, United States - branched nodules | ecosystem: Host-associated > Plants > Roots > Nodule | place: USA... | reverse complement strand
GGAAGCCCGTAAGAAGTCCTTTGAACACAACCACAAATTTCTTTGTCCATGCACAATGTTTCCCTACAATGTGACTCTTCCAAAGCAATGTTGTCCAAAGCAAATCTAGACACATGACCACCTAAACCGGAGTACAAAGTGACATCTATGAATCTATGTTCCAATATGGTAACACTCTGACCAAATGTTGTTTGTATCGCAGTGAACTGAAGAACCAACATGTCATGCATTTTCTCCCAACAAGTACCCAAATCACCCACACTACTGTCCAAATATTTCTTTACTAAAGCATGAGCCGATTCTACCCTGTTGGTGGTTCTGCAACCAAGATGCAACATATGGTCTGTCCATGCCCTCACTATTTTCTCCTTCACTTCATTCAAGGTGGTCATGGCATAATTTAGGAAAAGTGGGAAATCACTACAAGCATCTTGGAACTCCACTAATGCATTTGCATATAACTCTTGAGTGGGCGATTCAACCATAGCTTTCCATGCCCTCATTATCTTCTTGACAACATCGCGATTATTCACCTCTTTCCCATCCTTTTTTCCCAAAGGATATTTACAATCTAAGATGCACTTTTGTTTAACATTTGCTTGCACATGAAAATAACAATTCATTGCATAACTTTATGGGAAAACATTCTCAACCGCTTTCATCAAAGACATATCTCTGTCAGTCACAATCACCTTAGGCATATTCATCTTTGACGTAAGAAGTTTACGCAGCATTTTTAAAACCCAAATAAAATTTTCCTCTTTCTCAAATCCAAACCCAACCGAATATGTCAAATCGGTCGACGTGACCCCAACTACCTCAAACATTGGCATCTTGTACATGTTGGTTTTGTAGGTGGAGTCGATAACCAAAACCGTTGGAAAATTGTTAAACAACTTAACGGATGTTCGATGAGCCCAAAATATATCTTCAATTTTATTACTTTCACTTTGTGTTCTAGAGAAATAAGTATAGCTGTGCTCCTCCAACTTTGAGATTAGATATTGCAACGGCTTATTGTCACCTCTATTTGCCTTCCATATTTGTTGACGTTCATTGTACACTTTCTTGATATTTGTCATGCAATGTGGTCTTTTGTTCTTCAAATTTATCAAAATATTTCTTGGAAGCATCTTGCTCTTGGTCAAGTCACGTACAATCTTCTTGTCGTCCTCCTTTAATCTACCGGCAAGAATGTGTCCTTCTAAAGCCGGCTCCATCGCATGGTTGTGAACTCCATTAAGAATGTTCAACCCCCATTCATTTGTTTTCCTACTAAGATATCCACTAACCATGGACAAACACCCACATTTTCTTGAGCCCGTTGTTGCATGCTTCGGTTTTTTTTTCCGGCACTTTATAAGCTCTACTCCTTTCACACACTAGGCACAACATTGGATCGACCAAGCTTGATCTTTGTGTAACAGTTGTAAATCCCGCCTTATTTGCTTGACGACGTGCCCACTCAAGCAATTCTTCTCTATCTTTCTGCTTAATGTCGTCTGGAAAAAAACCTAGCCGTGTCATCTTCGTGGGCATGAAGTGGGAGGACACCGGAGTCAACATTTTTAGAAGCTTCAACATGGACGGAAGCTCCATCAATGTTTGGTTTGGCTACAACCTTAGGCGGTTTGACATCTCCGGAAATTTTGACAAGATTTGGTTTTGTCTCTCCCGAAACATCTTTCGCGTTCTCTACCATTACTATAATAAAACAACACAAAAATATAAATTAACAACTAACTAATGCATAAACATCAATGCCATAATGAATTAAAACAAAAAAACAAAAAAAAATTGAAAAATTGGCAGTAGCTGCCTTTTTTTCGTTGTGAAATTTTTTCACAAGTAATCCTCGGCAGTATACTACCGAAATATATCTCGGTAGTTAACTGCCGAGGTTTTCCATGACAGAGTTCTACGTAACTGACGTAAAAACCCATAACAAATGCAAAAAATCAACAGATTAAAATGCTCAATACCTGTTTTTTTACGTCAAAAGTGTGTTGATACCTCCTATGCTTGATGCTTCAATGATTTTGGAGGAAGATTTGATGAAAAAAATATTGGATTTGGGGATTGGATGGAAGAGGAAAGAAAGTTGATGATGAAATAGTGTGTAGGGGGAGCAGGTGGCTGTTTCATCTGATGAAGCATTTTTCTCGGCAGTTAACTACCGAGGTTTTCCTCGGCAGTTAACTGCAGCCGGTTTTCAAAAACCTCGGCAGTTAACTGCCGATGGCAATTTGGTATTTTACATGTGTTTCTCAGCCTTCTGAAATGTGTGAACAACAATTTTCAAGCAAATTTATGAGGTAAAATTTTTGGTGGAGTTAGTTGTGTCACATTACTTTGACAGTAGCATTTACTATGCATAATGCACAAACTTATATAATTGAGAGACAAGAATGACCAATGGATAGAGGGATTCATGAAATTTTTTGGTGCGAGGATCCTCTCCTGTGTAATCCTCTCCAGTTTTCTGCTGTTGTTGAATCCCAGCTATTAACTACACTCTCTTTCCATTTTTTATTTTAAAACATATTCTCTCACCTCTTTAATGGATGGTTAGGATCTCACATGAGATAAAAACACTGGAGACAATCCCCTCCCCTACTATTGCATGTAATGAAGAATTAGGGGTTTATACGAGGGCCTTTGCATAGCTAGAAGGCAGAGAATATCAAGAATTGAAGTTCAAATGGATTCATTGGGAGTGATTGTGATTCAGAATTTGCAACTTGGAAACAATGACAGTGTTATGGGAAGGAACATTATGAAAAAGAAAAATCAAAGAGTTAATGACATTAAACTGGAAGGTTAGGGTCACACATGTGTATCGAAAAGCTAACAAGTGTTCGGATATTTATACCAACTTGGATAGTGAAGGTGACCCAGGAGCTACTTATTTAGAAAACCCTCCTTCAAGGATGTTTTGTTTTATTTTATCTGATGATTGTAGTGGTGTTTAGAACCCCATTTAATTTTGTTGTAGTTGTTTTTCTTTTTTCTATTTTGGCTTATGCCCACACCCTTATATATATATATAATGCAACTTTCCTACTAAATGAGTTAAGTTTACGGAACATACTAGTATACTATTGTATAAAAATAAATAATCAAAACCAACACAAATTATTTAATATTATGATTTAAGATTTATTCCAAACATTATTCTTGCATTATAATTATATATTTTACACAGAAATGTATCTTTTTTCACTAAACACATAATTGTATTGAAGTAGATAGAGTATTTCGTGAAGTAAAAATCTTAAAATTAACATAATCTAAACTCGTGTATAGTTCAGCAAAACTTAAGGAGTCTTTAGCTGAATGCAAGTAAAAGTATTAAAATACTAAAAATACTATTGTGGACGAGTACACATTTTGAACATTGTTATTTACTTAACTCTTGCCAAAAAGAAAGTTTACTTGATAAACAATTCTTATATAGATATAAATATTAATACCTTAAAAGAATAAGTATAGAAAATTGAAAAATAGACCACTAGAAACATCATCATATTACAAGCACAATCAGAAATTGCTAACTTTGCATAGTATGGAACGAGCGTCATTACAAAACTACCAAAACATGGTATTATTTCATAGAGTACCTTCCCTTTGGTTCGTTGTGTTGGGACCAATATAGACGTATTTGTATGTAATGCTCAAAATTCAAAATGTCAAACTTATGGGGGAGAAAAAAGAAAGACATGAGGGGCCATACACATTCTCCTCAAGAATCCTGCTATAGACCTCAATTTGCTGCAAGCGTTCCTTTTGTTTTTTTGGTATTACTTTCTAATGGAAAGTAATTATTTTTAGCTAGCTCATACTGTCCCTGTTTGTAAATTGTTGTAATTACACAATCAAGAATATTATTATGTACCGTTGTATACGTTTTGAGTCAAACAAACAACTCCATGAGACCATTCATCTTTCCAGCTTCATTGATCTGGGCTTAGGTTGTGACATAGCTTTCTCTTGTTCAGTAAGTGCATGACGGAAATGGCATCTATGGCCATACGGGCACACAACCCCAGCAAGGACCATCCTGCAGACCTCAGTTTTGTAGCGTGGGTGGCGGATCACTGGGCGAAGCTCCCCAATGCCATGAGCGAATTGACAGTGGTCTCCATAAGGGCATGTGCCAGTTTCCTGCCATTTGTTACAGAGCTCAGTCTTGAACATCCCCTGGTTGTACACAACCATCTCAAGAGGCTCTTCTTCTTTCTGCCCTCCTCGCACAAATACCTTTTGCTGCAGCATAGTAACACAAAATTTCAACAATAATCAATTCTTCCGAATATCAACAATCAAATCTATATAATGTCCACTGATTGTTATTAAATGGTGATGCATCTACAATCTACTTTTGCATTAATATGAGTGTCAAGGCATGACAGAGCATTTTGAATATGAATCAAATAAAAAAAAACAATAAGATGCAAAATATAATCAGTCAAGATGAAAGAAACATTAGTATGACTGTCAAGGCATGGCAAGGCAGGACATTCATGAATAGTATATGCAGAGCTCTTGACACAGTTTATCCCAAAATATATTCAATTAATTGCTTGACTGATCATCCAAGAAATTACCATTTCAAAATTGAACACAATTATTTGCATCCATTCATCTTTATATATTTTCAACATAAATAAATCAAAGCAGAAATTAATAATAGAGGCTTATCCCAAGCACAAGATGTGTCCAAGGCTAACCAATGAAGATTCAAGACAATACCATAGTCAGCAGCGAGTAACAAAACAAACAACTAAATGGAGACAAACTATGAACATCACTATAAGTCTATTGAAATCTACAACAACAGCAGTGGATAAAACCATGAAAAGAGATTGAGTGACATATTTTGCATCCCCTGCATCACTTGTTACTTGTAAAACCAGTCCAACCTTTAGCCCCTTTAAAACTTAGTAAAACCAAGGTATTGATTTTGGCGACTAAAAGTTTAAAATACAAACCACTACCAACAGCACTACAAATTTCCATACATGGCTATCATAAAATATCTTAAAATTCAGAAATGTAGAAAAATAGTATATATTTGACCTCTTAAATACTCCTATAATGTAGACTTTGTATGGCTCATCAATCTTCCTAGTCTTGCTAGTTCTATATACTATTTCAAGAGTTTATTGAGAAGTGTGAAAGATTATTTAACCACCTTAATTATAATGTAAAAACTGTATGGCTGCATCAAAATTTAACTTAATTGGAACATTACACCAAGCACAAAGAACCATGGTTTTAAAATGCGGCCGCTGTTGCGGTCGCTGCCTTTGCAATATTGCAGCTATTGTGGTGTGTATTGTCGTCCTTGCGGCGTCAACTTAATTTTTATTAGCATAAATATTATAATTTACTATTATTTATTTTATGGCTCATGTATCTCCTGTTTCCTCTCTAAAATCTTTATCTCATATCAGCCATCTATTAGTTTAAAATATCACTAATTCTTTAAAATACTCTCTAAATCTATGATATAAAGATAAAGTAAAGTATAAAAATAAATTGTGTGACCACTAGTTTTCTGCACCCAATTCCCTCATTACGGCACTGCGACGCAGTTTCAAATGTGATTTATGATCACACCGCAATTGCGGCTTGATGCGATTGCAGACAATACCGTGGGCGCATTAGGTGATGCATTCGCAATTCGAAACCATATACAGAGCACATTGGCACAGAACACAGGTTAAAATGTTACAAAAAGGCTTCAAAGTGCTCATCTGTTTTGCCTCATGGCAAACTAGAGCTAATTTGGTCCTGCAACACTACTAACCAACAACTAGTATAAACTGGAGTCGAACTTCCATCTTTGCAAAAAGCACACGCAAATGAAAAAACAACCAAACTACTAGGTTCGTTACAGCTAACAGGTAATGACACAGACAGGCAAGGTTTTCCTTCATTTGGAAGGAAAATAATTAGCTACTAACCAGCAAGTCAAATTTGGTATATAACTATAAAAGCAATAATTACACATTAAATTAAGCTAAGATCACAATAACAATAGCAGCAATAATAAAAATATAAATAATAATAAAAAAAAAATAAAAAAAAATAATAATAATAAGAATAAGAATAAGAATAATAATAATAATATAATAGTAAAAAACTAATTAAATAAAATAAAAGCAATCATAACGTGCGTGTGCTTACAACTGTATCAGATTGAGTGGAGGAAGCGCGGGAGCGAGTAGCGCCTTTGGTGCGGCAAGCATTGTTGTTAGTTACGACGGCCGGAGGCGGAGCCAGCTTCAAGTAGCCATTGGATCTAACAGAAATGCTCTTTGGAAGCGAGAACCTCTCCGTTTCAACACCGTTATTCTCAATCACACTCGTCGGACTCTCGTCAGATTCGGAAGCTTCCTGCAACTCCTTGTTATTATTATTGATGTTATTGCTATTCCAATCAGCACAGTTTTCCTTTCCATCTCCAAGATTCAAGCCACGGAAACCTTGCAACACATCAAACGGAGTTGATTGAGTCTGGACGGAGGATCCGCCACCATTGAATCGGTTCTCCAGCGAAGCTTGAACGAGAAGGTTCAGATTCTTCTGCAACTCTTTGTTCACGGCACGGAGCTGTCCGTTTTCCTGCTGCAGAGCTTCAACCTCTTTGGAACTTTCCAGGAGACGACTGAGAAACATACTGTGACGATTCACCATATCCTGATGCTTCTGTATCACGCATGAGTCGTACTCTGTTCCAAGGTCAGAGTAAGGATAAAGCGAAAATCCACCGCCGTTGCTGCTGTTTCCGGCGAGCGATGATGGAAGATCATTACTCAGAGCAGAGTACAACGAAGCAAACACGCCGGCGTTCGACTGCATGTGACCGGCGGTGTTGACGCCGATGCCGTAACCGCTTTTGGATGACGGAGAACAAACGTCCTTGTTATGCATTTTGATCGGTGAAGTAATACTGCAAAATTACCAGAAAACGATTAAAAAACGTGACGAAGATCGCGATTAACAAAAATTCATAGATTCATAATCATTTCACGCATTAATCAATGTATACATTTTCATATCAATCAATAAATGTGCAAATTAAAGTAACAGTTTAACGATCGAAGAAAGATTGAAAAACCTAACCGATTCAAGAAAATATACAAACGAAATTGAAAACGCGCGCTAAAAGAGAAATGAGAAGAAAGCATTACCGATGAAGAAGAAGATGCACGAATTCGATCGAAACAGAAAGGATGAGAAACGACGAGAAGCTCCACCTTCGCAAGCAGAAGCTTCTCCAAAGAGAGAGAGAAAGATGAAGTAAAATTTAGAAAGAGAATGATATGGTTAGTTAGAAGAGAGAGAGGTGGAAGAAGAGTTTATATAGTGGCAATGGTGTTTGTTTGGTGCGAGGGAAAATCAAAACCGTCTTCAACACACTTTCTAACAGAATTCACTTTGCGATTTTCGAGGCAGTGGAATTTGTTTCCATAATTACCCCTCATAATTTCAAAGCAACCGTGCATTCATTGTGGTGTTTTTTGGGAATTCAGTTTGTGTCTTCATTGTAAGTGAAATGCATCTACTGAATAAGACCATTGATATTTAATCGGATGGTTGAGATCAACTAGAGGTTTACCAGAAAAAGGTCCTTCGCTATCGGTGTATATTCCTTCTTTCTGGTTTTATGCAATATACTCCTCTACGACTATATAGTCCTCTTACCAATTTTGTACATGCTTTATTCATGAATAAATTGTATGTTTTTTTGGTTGATTGTATAAATTGTATGTAAATGTGTTATGTGATTTACGTCAAAATCCTAATTATGCACTCACTCACGTCATAATTACAACTAAATAAATTAAATCGTGTAGGAATATTCATAAGGTTCTAATTCAACCGATAAAGAATGCTAAAATCACTAGTTTAGAAGCTGCAATTAGGTTTAAATTTCAATTTCTCTATCTCTATTTATGTATATGAGTTTTCAATATATAGCTGTCATTTTGTTGTCTAAAAAAATCGGGTAGAAATATTTATCCAAAATCATTGTCATGACAAAATTCTTGAAAGTTGAAATGATCAAAATAGTGTAGCGGGTTAAATTGTTGAGTTTGATTTACACTTCCATAGAATATGAATCAACTATTTATCTAGGACATTTTAAAATGCGGTGCATAGTTGATTTGGGAGAACTATTTTACAATGTTTAGTGCATATCTTATTTTCTCAGTTGTTTATGTACAGTGAGGTTTAATAGTAGAGAAATATTAGATGATTATCGATATAAATAGATTGTTGTACGGACAGCTCAATAATAACCATATGTATTTTGCCAAATTATTTTACTACACCCCACTTTAAGGGTATGTTTGGAACCGGTGATAGTTAAAGGAAAGAAGCACAAGAGGAAAGAAAGTTTATTGATCTTTGTGCTTCCACAATTTGGTTTCCTTGTAAACAGCTAAGAAAAGAAAGATTTATGTGGGTCTCATGTCAGAAAATGTTTTTCTTCAAATTGGTGAGGAAACTGCATGGATTGATACCGTTGATTAAAAAGTCATTAAAACCACTCAATTAAATACAATAAAATAATAGTATAGGATTAAAACAATGCATCTAACATCATTTATCAAAATATGCGAATTAAAAAAAAAATGAAAAGAACATATAAGTAAAAATATCAAACACTAAAAACTAAAATAGTTTACATTAAAACATCATTTTATTTAACTTTCTATACATATATACATACAGTATACCATAAATTTAATATTTTTTGTGTATGTGTGTATATATCAATAGGGAAATTTATGTCATTTAATAAAATAGATCTATCTTTCCTTCAACTTTCTTTCCACTTTCTTTGATACCAAACAACTAAATAATTATCTCACTTTCTACTCACTGTCATTCCTTCAACAATCTTTCCTTTTACTATCTTTCCTTTCACTTTCTTTGATCATCCAAACATACTCTAATAGTATGATGACATGTAACATATCTATTAAACTGATCAGGGCCAGCTTTGGGAGAGTGCAAGGTGCTCAACCAAGCCCGACCTCTGAAAAAAACGATTAAGTCTAATATCCACCTCCCACTTAAATAAAAAAAATATATGTTACTTCTTTTTCTTAATTCGGTACTAATTTGAGTTTTTTTAGACTCTAATTCTCCTTTCTAGACATGAATATGACACTATCAAATCATCCCCCAATTGTATAATCATTTAATCAATCAATTTAAAAAGTTATTCCATTGAAAGATCACAACAATCATTTATTTTTCGCACAAACTATTTGTTTTCCCCCTTTCCACAACAGAAGAGTGACAAATTCAAACGACACCATTAGGTAAATTTCACATGTCTTTCACTTAATTTTTTTATTTTGTTTCATGTTTAGAAGTTCTCCTAATTCTGATTTTCTAATGAAGCTTCACTACACGTTTGCGTTTTTATTTTACTGAGATCTATTTTAAAAATAGAGCTGAGCCTCCTATTTCATAGGAACGACCCTGAAACAATAGTTTTTTTTTTGGTTTTTTGTGTTTGTAAACTTTTTTTCGGTGGTGTATTAAACCGATAGTCTATATATCCATTAAACTAGGTCTATATAATGAATTCAACGAAAAAAATAATAATTTCAACGAATTGACATCTTATTTTTTATTACATTTTGTAGAGGGCTTATTTTTTTATTAATAATTATTCACCTAAAAGTTACTTTAATACATTGATAATAAAAATAATTATTATATTTAAGCCACTAAGATTGATCTAACTATGAGGAATCTTGATAGTATGCATGAGATCTTAGGTTCAACCTTCATTGCCTCCGATATACCCATAAAATAGATATATTTATTATTATTAATTGTTATCAAAGAAAATATTGACAATCCCTTATTTAGGTTTTAAAAAATGGCAGAATATTAACTTTTCTTCTTTAAAAAAATTTGCAGCAACATACATCCCACAAATCAGTTTTTTTTTGTTTTTTTTATTAAATCAGATAAAGTATATCATAATAAATTATAACCATTAGATAATTTCTATGTTAAATTGAAATTTTATCATTGAGAGGGCCAGATCAATATTCCAAATACATTTCAAGCACCAAAATGAAAATTTACCAAGGCTCTGTTTGGTAAAATGATGGCTGATGGCTGATAGCTTATGACTGATAGCTTATAGCTGATGACTGATGGCTGATAAGCTACTTGAAGTGTTTGGTAAAATTAGCGGTTCAATTAGTTGATAAATGTAAAATTACATAAAAGAACATTTTTAATTCATAATAAAGTTTATATCAATTAATGTTTAAAGTATTTAAAATTTGTTAATTTAATATTTTTATTAAATTAATTTTTAATCCCTAAATGTTAATTTTTATTTATTTTCATTTACCTAAAAAAATTAGATATAAAGTGTAAAAAAGTTTAAACGTAACGATAAGTAAAATATAGTTTGTACAAAAAAATATATAGCGAAGGTAAACGTAACGTTCTCATTTTTTTGTTGGAGAAAATCATTGTCCTTGTTCTTATTCTCTACAATTCTGATATATCACACAAAAATAATGTGTCATTTCGAAAGGAAAAAAAAGGTGACATTAAATATTGAAATAGTCACACAAAAAAACGTAACAATTGTAACGAAAAAAACTTAAACGTAAAAAAAAATCTTTTTCTATTGAGAAAAAAAAGGATCTTTCATTCATAAAAAAAATAGTATTCATATTTAAAACATATGTATTTTACTTTATAATATAATAAATGATTAAGGGTAAAAAATGGAATTAAAATTGAGAAGCTATAAGATATAAGCTCAAACGCTACTTGGAATAGCGTCTGAAAAATAGCTTATAAACTTATGAAATAAGCTATAAGCTCATGGTGAAAAAACATTATCAAACAGAATTTTTTTAGTCAAACAAACTTATAAGCTATCCGCTATAAACTTGTTTCTTGGCCTTACCAAACAAAACCCAAGTCATATATACTTCAAAAATCAACACACTCACTTTTTCAAGAGAGAAACCACACACTCAAGTACCTCTAGTTGACAAACCGGATGATCCATGCTAATCAAGATTCAATCACATCATCAAAATCCCGCACCAAGGTCCACCATATGATATTTATTTATATTGTTTATTCTTTTGAAGTACATGTGTTTGAAAAATTAATATTTTTTAAGTTCTAACAGAAAAATGATAAGAATGCAAGAAAGTTTAGAGAGCGTATTGAAGGTGCATAGTTGCGGTTAGAATAGCATTTGATTACACATAATGCTTGAATTTGAAGTTAGTCACTAGTAGCTGGTAGTCTTGACTTGGGTTTCCCATTTTTAAGTCACAAACTAGATTAAGACACTTGTTATTTACGAATAAATAGAATCCAATCATGTTCTTATTTGGAGGGAGAGAGGTTGTTTGCTTCTTTATCACATTTACAACAACCTCTTCGTCTAATCGCTACTCTATCAAAATCTTATATCAAAATGTTTGTTGAATAAAATAAGACACATCCTAAAAATCGGTCCCCATATTAATTAATTTCTCTCTCTCAAAAGCCAATAGCTAAAGTCTTTTCCATGTGTGATGGTTGTTAAGTTAGCCATACAATTCTTCTCAAATACTTTTATTTTCATAAAACAAACCATGGTCGGATTATATTTCCCTTTCATTACAGCTTTGGTCATAATGCTATTATAGCTTAAAGCTGATTTAGTTGTTATTGAGTTTTATCAAGGCCTAAGGAATATATATGTCCCTTTATTTGTCTCAAAATACAAGTGAAAATATGGCTGCTTTGTCTAGCATAGTCTTGTTTGAATTGGAACCTTATTTGCGTCACCATTCGAACACAACAGTGAGTTTTACTAAAATATTTGGAAAAAAAATTAAAATAAGTTAAGTAAGCAACATGTGTCGAGTCAGTGTCTCCGACACTCTTTAAACACCGACATTTCTTTAATACTCTTTGGACATGTGTTTGACCGTTCTTCATAGTGTCTAATGAAAGACAAATCTTCAACTTTACCAATAGACCAACTAACAAATGATATAATATCAACAAAAGATTCCGTATTTACAGTTTTATTTTCTCATGTAAAAATGACTCAATTAATAGTTTCCTTTAGGCCTACAAATGTGTTGGTCCAACTCTAATACACATCTTGGACATGTGCCAAGAGACTAAACTAACACTTTGAGGCTAATTAATATGTTAACTTTCTTGTTAGGTAATTTATATAGATATAAGATTAATATATCGACTTTAAGAGTTACTCCAAATTATTGTCCTCCATTTATTTAATTTTAATCTAAGTGTTTTAAGATTGCTATAATTGCTACTCACAATGGTTCCCATCTTATGATCTCAAATCTCTTCCTAATTTCTAGCACCTCTGTACAACATATTCAGTTATTTAGCAAATTCATCTTTTTGGATGTGTATGGCATATTTTCTTTTAATAATTTAAACTCTTTTTAGGATTTACTCAAAGTTTTGAATCTTTTATCTGTTTTAGAGGAAAGTTTGAATCTTTTTTCTAAACCACTTAAAATCCAAAATTCAGATTAATGGGATCCATGTAGAGCTTAGAATCTAGGCTATCGTCGTGCAACTCCACCACCGAAAAGCTTGTTCTGATTGGATATAAACAATGTATTATTGTGTTTCTATAGTAGTTACACTTACAAAATATGTATATAACAACCTGTGAGTAGCATGATATCTTATGCATGTATCGTTTCAAGATTCTATCTTGGACGCATGATATCTTATGCATGTTACCCTGACTTCATACACCTAAGCACATTCAACTGTCTATGAATAGTTATTACAGGATTTTGGTGAAGGTCAAATGGAATTGACCTTTCATCACAAAATTCCATTTTCTTCTTATAATAAAGTTTACCATACATGTAAAAAATGAAAGCTTCACCTTATACTAAAAATTTATGGATCCAAATCATTTGCATTGCATATGAAAAGATATAGCAGCGACCAACTATATTCCATAAACTGCTACAGTTAAACCTTATAAATAGTTGTAAAACTCGACAGAAAATGCAATAAATAGTTCAAGTGAACTCAGTGTTCGTTTAAAATAATATTTTAACATGGTTTCTGAATCTTGAATGCAACAATTTTTCGGTATATATGATACCTTTCTAATTCAAATTACATTTGAATGCTTTCGGAATATAATTTCCATGACCAATGATTATGGACAACAAGAATGAATTTATGTCAATGTGATTCATGTATAAAAAACTTGACGAGTTTCGCACTTTCCTCTTTTGATAGAAGTTGTAAGTTGCTGTAAGAAAACTATGAGATTACACCTTTTTTTCCTGAACATAATGTTTATTCTTCATTGACATTGTCTTCAATCCTTCAAAATTAGTCATACATAAAGAAATTCCGCTTTAGATCATACGAATCGGATGATGATTTTCTATTATGGTCCGATCTAGCGCTTTAATTATCAATTCACTGAAGGGAAGTGAAAAATGTGTTCAGACCTCCATTGTACTTGGATTGTCAATATCTGAATTATCAACTGATAAATCCTTCTCTAAAGAAGAACAAGAGACATCTTTGCCACCAAACATCATTCTAATTGGATCTTGATCTCCTCCAAATAGTTCCTCATAGTTTTGGAATGTTAAGTCAACGTCAGGTATGTTGAAATCGTCTCGACAAACAAGTTCTTCACATATTCCCAGGTCTTGAATATTTTGGGGCCATAACTGCAACATTGACAAAACGAAATTTCTAAACAATCAATATATAAAAAAACATGACACCACTCTATATATCAAAGTGATTAAGTTCGTAATGTCTTCAGATTTTTTTTAAACAAACACCAATTTCCAATAAGCACAACAGAATACCCAGTTTAAATTGTAAACATCTATTACAATCATATACTCATCATAAATTTTTCAAAAATGCCTTATATCAATGCAATTCATAAAATGCAAGGAACTATCATATTTTACAACAAAGCAACATTCCTCGAATTATAGTTCTCATTTATACACACGCAAAGATTGTTAAAAAGGAATTGTCCCACTATAAATATCATATATTCATGTGTGTAAGGAAAATGCTTCAGACTATTGAAGGCGAATGCAGTATGGGAAATGATATTTCAAATTATACTAATTTATGATACAATAGAAAATCAAGGCTTAGAGTGTGTAATAGGGGAGTGAGGGATTAACGAAAATAATTTCAAAATTATGGTTTAGTCGAACGAGTCCTTAATTTCTGGAATATCTTATCCCTAGCCAGAGTATGAATTTTTTTATTATTCTTGATTAGGATTACTTGACGCTTAAGTCAGTTTCTTTTATTATCAGAATTGGAAGGATCATTTGAGTTTCAGATACAGGGAATATTGTATGTCTTATTGGTAGCTTATTATTGATATTTTAATATCAAATACTGAATTCTTAGTGTTTTTAATATCAAATATTGTATGTTATATGTTCCTATTCTACAACAGTGGATAGATAAGTGTCTGACCTGGTTACTTTGAAGTGAACTTTTGCAAGTCCAGAACAATTCTCCATGCAAGGGAAGGTCCATAACTGAAGATGAAGACAAATTATCAAGTTGAGATAACCCAGAAGAGAAAGTTTCCGGATTCAGCTCCCCGATAGAATTGTCTTCTCCCAGAAGATTAGTAGCAAAATACTGCGATTTTTGTGCTTGCTGATTGAATTTTTCATCCACTTGTAGCCCATTTATCTTTGTAGAATCATCCCTCTCCTCTTTTAGCTGAAACCGTTTTAAATCAACAATCTGCTGCAGAATACTTTGTCGCTCTTGATCGCTGTACAATATCTGTCACATCTCACAATTAAACACTAAGATGTATCATAAACTTGTCTATTAAAGAAAGAAAGAAGGAAAACCTTGTTGGCTGCTCTTGGATAATTGCATTTATTTTTTATAATGAATGAATATGGCATTTATGTTCAAATTGTACAATTTGAGATGTTGATTTATTTAGTTGACCGTGGAAACAAAAACAAGAATCCTCATACTTCAACTAACATTTTAAGGAGTGAATTTCAAATTACATCTTCCTCTTTGCAAATTCCTTAGTTAAGAATGCATTAATCATTTCATTAATTTTCCCAAGATTAAAAAACACATACTTTTTCCCATTCGACAGAATACTATTAACACCTTTTTACTCAAATATAACAATGCACCACATAGTCTTATACCAATACCTCAAGATTTTGGATGAAGATAACAATGTGGAGGCTCACATTTTAGGTGGAGAATGTTGAAATCCGATGTTGTGGTCAGCATAAAAGTGTATATCATTTTCTAACTCTTGACTATTAAGCACTATTCTACTGATTTACATACATCCTCACAAGATTCATCGCTTCATTAGTACAAATGGTTTATGAGAAGGTAAATAGCTATCACTGTAAATTTGCAATGACCTAAATAGAAAATTTATAGATTTCATCACTGTGATAAGGAGGTAATAAATTTTACAAATTTGCATACCTGACCTAGTTGACTGCTGGATCCCTTATCATGTTTGTTGCCAGATGCCTTTGAAGCAACTGAAGTTTGAATGCCATTCTTGATCACATTCACATCTGTAGCAACACAAGAAATGGATGCAAAATGATCCATCTGATCGACACTGTTTTCAATCTCCTTAAATTCAAATCCCCATAGTGTTGCAAACTCTTTGGCAGAAGGGCAACCGATGAAAGATTTGACAGATCGTTTGCGATGTGGTGAAGATCCATCATGTAGCTTTTGATCGCAGTCTCTACAAATTAACATTTTGTGATCCAAGCACTGAACATAAGCAAGATCACAACAGCACGAGTTACACACAAGGGTCCGGAGATGCCGGCCGGACAACTCATTTGCCCAATGAACCTTTGCATCACAGGATAGACAAAGGTATGCTGCATCAGCATTACAGTAAACAAGTGGCCTTAATGCTGTGCAGAATTCACAAATTTTCTCCATTTCCTTTAGTTGTAAACTTCAAACATGAAAAAAAATCTGAAATTATAAAAGCTCACATTGTAGAGACCATTTGCATCAGGAGAAATCTCTTCTTACATATGAAGTTGTCCTGTGTAGGTTTATATAAAAAAAATTTTAAAAAAAAAACTCATCCATGAAAAGTGGAGTTAATAGAATGTAAAAGCATAAAAAAGACAAAAAAAACTTTACAACAAATATAGTTGCACATGCTTGTGAAACCATAACAACAATTATTAAGACCGTTTTGAACAGTTATCGGAGAAAACCAAAAAAGAAAAAGTGATTCAAAAGTTCATCCAACTCCTATAGCTCCAATTCAATGGGAAATCTGACATCCCATTGTTGCACACGTGATTAACAACTTTGTATTTTTCAAAAAAATAAATAAAATAACTCTTTGAATTTGTAATATTCCACATACTATCATACTAACCATCACTCATCATCAATGTAACACCGACATTTATCAGATTAACGGTATGTCCGATGTTCAACACCAACACAAGACACAATATCGATACATGTAATTAGTTACATTCAATCACTTTCATTTTTTTAATCACTTCAATTATTACTAGATCTGTGGTGTCTATGTCAAAAACAATGCTAGCAACACATTATCTAACACGCTTTTCTCAACACACACTCTAATTGGTTGAAATTTAAACAAGTCTCGCTAAATTTATGTGGTGTCTAAATAATTTAGTCAGATCCATTTGAATTTCAACAAAGTAGAGAGATGGTGTATTATTAGCACATGGAAGTGGTTCATAGATCACCATACATATGCCCAGATTTGAAAATCTACATCAGTGGAAATTTTGAAGTAGGCCACGACTCTTAACTCCCATAAAAATAAAAATAAATAGTAACTAGAAAGCAGTACATGCAACAATTAACATGAAATAAATTGTGAATTAAGAGACGTACCTATGATTGTATACTAAAAATAAGCAACAAGAGAAAATAAAATAAAATTGAGAGAGATGGAATTGATCCAATCCAAGAGAAAGTAAAGAAGTGATGTTTATCTTGTTTGTAAAGGGAGTGATGTTTTTTGCTTCTCTGCAGTATTGTACAGTTAGATTCTGAGGCATGAGTCATGCGTAGTTCTAGTTTTTACCCATTTTGGAAGATGACGTGTACAGTTGAGACATGGAACTTTCCAGCGTGGAACATGGATGTGGGGACCACTTAGAATGTTATCCAAAACCAAACCAAAAGTGTAGCCTGCTGTACCTTACACTTACATGTGAGTGTGGTTACGAAATCCCAAAGTTTACCCCTGTTGGACCAATCGGAGTACGCCTGTTACATCCACCGGGATGGGTCAAACAGCTAGCGTGGGTCCCACTCTCGTTTTTCATGAGATGAGACACCAAAACTTGGGGACTAATTTTATCCAACCTACTTTTTTTTTCCATGTAATCCTTCAATAGAAAGTACAAGAGAAAATTATCTCGTTAAAAGTTAAGTTAATGTATTTGGTGTATTAGCTCAAATTCATCACCAATGGACCAAATATATATCTTTTATGTTCACCCAACTTATTTTCATATTTAAGCCCAGAAAAGAGTACATTTAAATGGGGAAAGAGTGGTCGTCCATTGGTGCAGAGATCATGTTCAAAGAAAGACACATAAATTAACCGAATTCATGTCAAAGTGAAAGGAATTACGAGATTGTGCATATATGGGACAGTAGAAGGAAGACAAAAATTGTTTTGTCCTAAACATACCAACAAGTAGTATCGTCTTTGGAATAGGTGACCTAGATAGTTTGAAAAAAGTGTGTTGAGACAAAACACGATAAAAAGACCCGTGTTGTTAGATATCCTGAATAATTATCATCGAGTTACTTACTATCTGTCAACTCTATCCCGATCTACCCTAGACTCTTGATTTTCACAACATTGATAATCATCACTCCAAACCACGTGCGCACCTCATATTAAGCTGCAAAAGATAAATCACATCTAGCAAACAAATGTATTTTTAATCACTTCACACCAAGGCAAGCAACATACACAGTGAATTCCATTTGCATCCTAAATAACCCTCCTCTTATACAAATTTGGTCGAGTTAGAGCCTCCACAACAGCTGCATTGAAAAGTCTATAACTAGAGAGGGCCAACAGCTGCTAGCATAAATAACAATAATTAATGATTCTATTTTGGTGCTTGAATTTGAGTTTCTCTAAAATAATCTATTGAACAATTAACCAAAATGAATGCAAAAACCCAAACATAATGCACAACACCAATAGAACGGTTTATACATTTTCAACAACCTATGCCATACACCGAAGGAACTTCTACCTAAAAAGTGCTCCAAGACATTCCGCCAAAATATGTACTGTACAATTAGGTCTTCTATATTTTAAGAACTGGAATTGTTTTTCTCCAGTAAAAATTGATAAAAAGCTTGAAGATGTAAATCCAAAAACGAGTCCCCAAAACGTCAATCTTCCATGATCAAAGATCTGCATCAGAAAGGTGTTATTATGAGAAATCTAGAAATTCGACATATTTCCAAAATTGCTGCACGTTAGTAGCCAACAGCATAATCAATTGAAAATTTGAAATGCTACTAAAGCACAAGAGGACGCAAATGATACTCCTGAACTGCAGAGACAAGCCAATGACAAAAAGAACAATGCAACAATGCAAAGGTAATGCATTACCTCCAAAATCACATAACAATGTCTAATCAAATAATGAAGAGTATTTTCCTCTATCTGAGGCTAAGAATAAACATGTCAATAATATGCCTCCTTACAAATGATATTTACCACACCCTAAATATGAGTATTCATCATTTTAAACAACCTCATTGCACTACACCATTGTTGAAAAAATTGAAAATATTATCTTCTGGTGAATCAACAGAATGTACAAAATTCTAGCATATATCCACTTCTATTTCTAATGGTGCTTACTGCATCAGAGAAAGAAAGGTCCTTAGTTTTCTTACTTTAAAACACCACCCCCACCCTGTCATCCTCTCTATCCAGACACTTGAATACAAATTCATCGTCAGGACAAATATAAAATTATTGTGTCATTAAGAACATAAAAACCACAGAATATCATGATGAGATGACGATAATAAATATAGAATTCTCAGAAGTGAGAAGCTAGAAATTTTCTTACCTAAATCAACTTGATTTCACATGAACTTCAATAATATCATTATCTTCCATTTCAAGGCTGGCAGGGGTTTGAGATGAGCTTATTTTATCACCATCAAATGACAACACAATTTGTTTCAGATCACACTTCATTTTCTCAGCATATGTTTTAATAATCCTTTCAAACTTATCATCCTACAGAGAATTGAAAAAGGAGATTCAGATATCCAGCTAGATAAAGTAACAAATACAATCATTCGATATGACCTAAAGAAATTCAGCTCTGATAAATAAACTAAAATAAAAAGGCAGGCAGATCAGAAACATGGCCCTTATAACATTTCAAACAAACTACAACTAGATTTGACCAGAGCACTAAGAAAAACAACCACAATATTAAGAACATCAACAACATAAAGTATATATGAATCAGTACCATGAACATACGAATCTGCTTTGTTTCATCCTTGTCTTGAACAGAAATGAGAATCTTTGCTCGTTCAGAAGGTTTTGACGTTTTTTCACTTACGTCGTCCATGGAAGGCTGCAATGAATTGGAATTTTCAATTTCTACAGAATTCTCAACAGTTTTCAACATTTTTTTTGCTGATTCAGCAAAAGCAGCAAGCTCCTGCTTCTTCAATCTATACAAATGATAAACATCTTATAAGAAACTGTATGGTAAATAAAGAATATAAGCACATCAGCATAATGATAAGAAAGTATGAGTAGAATAACTTAAATTGGTAAAGTTCCAAACCAAGAATAGGCTTAATTAGTTTTCTTCACCCAACACCCTTTTTTGAAATGCATTAACACCCTTTATGAGCATATTATTTTTATTATCACATCTCTCTGTAGCAATGTTTTAAAAACGGGGCCGAACATGACAGTTCAACCGGTTGAACCGGAAATCAGTTTTCCAATTTGTTTGATTTCGGTTACATTGTAGTCTGATTGAACTCGAGTTGAACCAGTTAAATCGCAGTCGGTTTAACAGGTTAAACCTAGGAGAGTTAAGTAAACAAACAATGCAATAGCAAAAAACAAAAATTTGGCAGCTCAAAAATTCTATTAAGACTTAAATAAATGCTATCAACCTCAAATTCTTCAAAGTTGAATCCTCCTCATCAGTCTTCTTATGGGCCTTACCGGTGACCCTTGGTGGCGAAGGTAACCAATCATCATCCTCAAGGTCCACCACATTCACTGTTTCCACCTTAGTATTCTTCCCATTCTCAACCTAAACACCAAAACATTATCAAAATTTACAAAAACAGAATAACCAAACATCCTCGTACAAAAAAACAAAAAAAAATAAACTTGGAACCAAAATACTCACTACATGCTGAGATTTAGAATTCTTTTTTCTCTTCTTAGGAACAGCAACAACATCATCGTCTTCATCATCTGAGCAGTTCATCAACAATATTTTAGAATAAAATTAAAAGCAAATAAAAAAAATTAACATTTGGGGGTTTAAACTTCAATTTGAATAATCGGAATAGTTAAGGAATGCTAACCATCGAGGCACACGATATTGGGTTGAACGCGACTGTAATCAAACAAGGGTTCAAGTTCTTCGGTTTCGTCCTGCAAAAGGGAAAAAAACAAACAAAAATTGAAGATTTAAAATTGAAAGAGGAACCCTAATTATAATTATTTGAAATTGAGTACGAGAAGCTCACCGCCATTATCGCTGTCTGGATTTTGATTAAGGTTTCACAAATACAACTTAAGAAATCACTCTCCCGCTTCAAAATTGAAATCGCGTTATCTTCACCTCTTTTCTATGCTGTAAAATTTTGTTTTGTTTCTTCCTATAAAATAAAAACTATATATTTTTTTGGTACAGAAAAACTTTTTTTTTTTGGTCAAGAAACTATTATTTTCATTTTCTTGTAAATATTTTTTTTATTTCCTCAAAAATAAAATAAAATAAATTTATTTTAAAGTAAATTAGGATCTCTTCTTAAATTTTTACAATAATATTTAGAGTGAATAGAATTGTTTTTATTTTTTGTCACAAAATTATTGATATTTTGTCTTATAATTACAAGTTAGTTGACAGCAGCATGAACAATATTATGCATGAGTCGATTCAAACTCCGCAGTTCTCCATATTTAAATTATGTGACTCTCAATCACTAACCTACTTGATAAAAATATAAGAATTGTTAATCTTTCTTGACCTTAAAAAAATTGTTTATCTTTACATTTGTATCCATCAATAAATTGATTATCAGATTTTTTAAAAGTAGTTAAATAACTCCTCATTTTACTTAACTTATATCAAATAAGTTACTAAAGTTTGAACGTTAAGAATGCCGACGTGTGACATTAAACGATAATGTGTCACTTCATGTTATGTGCCACGTATGTAGTCATTATTTTGATAGAAATTGTCATTGTAATAAAAATAAATAAAAAATCATCAAATTAAAAATAGAAAATCAAACCGAAAAACCCTTCAATTATACCCTCTTCGCCATCTTCTTCCACTAAAAACTTACGTTCTATTTGGGTGACATTGAGTTCTTACAACATTGTCTCTATCTCACTCTTAACCGATCATTATATCTAATTCAAAACAATTGATTTTAATTATTCATTGATCACTCTATCTCGTCAAAATACATTAAAATGATCAATATTATCAAAATTTAACGTCAGCCAACTATTTTCCTTAAAAACTCACATTCTGTGTCATTGTACTCACTCTTTCCATTATGACCACCATCACCACAACCCCATGTTCCCCCCTTCATACCCAAACAAAAAACACTCACATTCTATAATCATTCCCATAAAAAAAAAACTGAAATCAAAATAAATTACTTCCTCTATCTTAAAATAACTAAGTCATTTGTAAAAAAAAAATTATCTAACAATAACTTACTCATTTCACTTTTCAATGCAATATTAATTACATTTTTTTCAATTATAATGATGATTAATGATAATTTCATTACTCCAAATTCAATATTTCCACTTTGCATTTATGATAATGGTAAATCCATCGATACTTGACAATTTTTCTATCTCTTTCACTTATACATTTTTTAAATATGTGTGAAACTTTCAAATTGTTCAGTTATTTTGAAACAAATGAAGTACTATTTTCTTAAAACTACCCTCTTTCACTTCCAAACAAATCATTTCTCTTGTCAGTTCTTAAACCAAAATCGAATGAATTTGAGATAAGGCACTTATTCCAATAGTTCGTAAAAAATAGACCAAACAAAGGAGGAATGATTTTCTCCATTTGACAAAATAAATAGAGTATGCAATTTGGTGAGAGATAGACACAAAAAATAGATAGTTTATCCCACCATAATTAATTATTTTATACTTTTTTTTAAAAAATAATATGTTTTTATCTCTTCAAATGAAAGAAAAAGAGAAGATCATAAATAGAGATGATCCTGACTTCAAACAAAGTGCAAAAGAATTCGAACTCTAACAGTTTAGCTTTTTGAACCCACAGTAATCATAAAATTGAACAAAGTCTCGTCAAAGTCTTTTTACGTTAATTTGAGACCGTTTTAGTTGAGTTTTATTTGAGTTCGTTTTGGTTGAATTTTTCAATAAGTTGAAGAATTATCTCTTGAGTTAAGAGGACATTTGAATGACAGCAAATCATTATAACCAGACAACTTTGTAGTGTTATGTTCTTTTACAAGATGTATAAGAGATTATCATGGGGCATGGTCACCATAAAAGCAACGGTGATGAGAAATGGAACAATTTTTGGTTTGAACGATCTCTTCTAATCTCCATACCAAACCTAATTCAAAATCATCACATTAATTTTTTCAATAAAATATTAATTGCACATTGACCTATTAGATAAGCATTTGAGCTTAATCAAGTGGTTATAAATCAAATGGAGATCGCCTAATACGATGTCTACTTAGCAGTTTAAAGAGGTTATACTAAAATGAGGATTCTAGGAAATTGCCTATGTAAATGCATAAATTGGAGGTAGGAAAATTTCATTATGTCGGTGTAGTTGTTATATGTTGTCTCCTTAACGAATGTCCTATTAATGTAGTTGCATGCTCTTCCTATATGTTTCTTATAATTTGTTTACATTTCTGCTTCACTTTCCTTCTTAAATAGAAATACAAAGCTCAAATCAGGTGCAGGAACAATGTCCAAAATAATGATTTACCTCTAGTTGATTCAGTGGATCAATGTTGCCAAACTTCAATTGATCAATTTGATGGTGTCCGAAAAATATTCAATGTTGATTATGATTTTGTTAGAAATGGAGTCAACCTTGATGGTCTTGATGAATTCAGTGAAATGTTAAAGAATACTTTAGAAGATCACTAGTCCAGTCCTTCAGAGTTTGACAGTGGGTTGTAAGGTTTGTCCCTTAATTTATCATCATCTTCAAAATAATAGTATTAATTAAATCTATGAAATCGAATTAAGCATATAATTTCTCACCATAAGATTTTTTTTATTATATGTGTTTACACGTGCTTCTGGTCGAATCTTCGAATGAAAGCTTATCATAGGGAGCAAATGAAAAACCTTTGTGTTATTCATACAAGAATTCTGTAGACATTTGCTACACATTTGCAATGACTGATTGACCTTTGTCATGGCAAAACTCAAATCATTGGCTTCCTTTTGTTTTTCTAGGAACATGCATTATCCCATGTGCTTCATGCAAGTGTATATACATAAAACATCTGCATCCTTTCAATTTGTATCAGTTTGTGGTAAAGCTATGGCTACCAAATCATAATGCTCTTTTTAATAAATTGAACTGTAAAATAGCCACCAGGTTTACTTTGTTGAGATTTTTAATATACTTTATCAAGAGAAATTTTAATTTTTTAATCTACTATATTTCATATACTTTTTGAAAAGGTAATATGATTGCAGACATTCTCGCTAAACTTGGTGCTAGAGCTCCTAGTAACTTGGTGATTCTCAACATCCCTTCGGTAATTCCTTCTTGCGGATGTCATGGGAGTTCTGTTCCATACTCTCGTGTTTGGTCTTTGTTTTATGCTTTCTTTAATTTTGACCTATTTTTCTCATGTAACCGGGAAAAAAATGACATACAACATTTTTAACTCAATTTTAAATGTCAAATTAATTGTGAACATATAATATTTTGAAATACAAAAATAAATAATGAAATCAAATAATTTTTTATCTATCTTTCAATTTGAATCTCAATTTATCTTTATTTTTGAAGTCACTTAAAAAATCAAATTCAGATTAATGATCTGAATTTATGTACACATCTAGATCGCAGTTCTGATTTCCCATATCTAATTTGGAATGAATTACCAAAAACATGCTTAACGAATACAATTATGAATGTGAACATTTCAGTTACAAATTAATAGCCACCTTCATTAGGAACGATTTTGACTTGTACTCCCAATTGTCAGGAATAAAAATGGCTAGTGAGTGCAAACAAAATGGAGTCTCGATATCCTTGCATTATCCACAGCACAAATTTACACATATTATTATGAAACGGACATTACTCATTGATAGAACACAAACTCCCAACAATGGCTAGAATTCAATTGACTAAACTATTATTTATTTATTTTGGTCAAGTTTTCAAATCAATTGACTAAATATGTACACAAAAGTTCATATTTGTATATTGGTAATAGGGCCTTTAAACCAACGCCTACCACTAAGTACCCAATAAGAAAGTACAATAATGAGCAAACATCCAACAGCAACAGGTGTGTAGTTAAGTGTCTCAATGGTTATTGGGTAGGAAACAGGCAATGAGAATAGTATAGATATTGTGGCCACCCAAATAACTGCAATCCAACCAACAATGAATCCGTAACGACCCAAGTTGAAAGGCCCTGCAATAAATCGCTTTCGCGCCAAGGTAACTCTGAAGAAGATAGGCAGTGCATAAGCAATGTAGAGGCCAATCACTGCTATGGATACCATGGCTTCAAATGCCACTATGCTTCCAAGAGACTGCATTCAATAATAGAGTTTGAATTGAGTTAGAGAATGGCACCGATAGAATAATGCTTCGAGCTATGGCAAGAACATCAGAAATGACAAGACTAGGGCCTTATAAAATTCAGTATGGTTCGTATCAATGATATAAAAATCCACTCTTGCAATAATATAAGCTCTTAGCTCAACCAGGACTGATATGTGATCTAGAATATGATCATTGCCCTCTACTTAATAAGATATGGATAGAGGTAAAGCTTATTTATTTTTGACAGTACAGGGCTGAAATTTATTGAACAAGTCTTAGTTAGTTCCTTTTCTCTGTTAACATATAGATAACATAAGAATCACAGTTTTCCATTTTGCAAAATATGAAAGAATACTTAAATTTGCAGACTACTAAAAATGAAATTCAATAATAAATACACACCGGTAGAGCCATGCAAAAAGATATTAAAACGGAGAGCCAAACTGCATTTACGGGGACCTCCTGCTTGTTAACTTTATGCCACAATGATGACAATGGCATAGCCCCATCTCTTGAGAAAGCATAAGCCATCCTGCATAAATTTTAACCATTATAAGTAAATATACAAATTGAATTCCTCTTCTTGTATGGAATACTCACTAAGAGATGCTGGTACTGTTACCTTGAATTGGCTGTAACTGAACCCATACCACAGAAAAATATAGCAACAGCAACAATTCCCAAGCAAATAATGCCACCAATTCCATGGCCATATCTTCTCTTAAATGCAAGATAAAATATTTCAGCAATGGCGTAGCCACCAGCCTCATTATTTTCATTCAAAAGGTAAGGGATGTCAGTAACAGCAAAGGTAATTCCTAGTATGTAACCCCATCCAGCAAGAACAGATATCCCAACAGCACTGATAATTCCTTTTGGTCCATTTATATCAGCATCCCTGGTTTCCTCTGTCTAAAACAGAAATACTTAGTCTAAATCATTTAGTAACTTCAATCCATCAAAGGAAATGGATGATACAAAAAGGAAATTATACCATATGAGCTGATGCATCATATCCTGTTAGGGTGTACTGACTCATTAGAAGTCCCACGAGAAATATATAAGGTTTACTATTGATTCCTTCCCCATTGTCGCTATTGAAATGAGTGAAAACAAACTTGGCACTAGCTCTTTCCGGGGCAACACATGGAATGATAATCATAAGCACAAAAACACCTAACAATTTGTTCATTCCAATTAGATATCCCAAAAGGGTTACGTCAGAGTATTGAATTTAGGAAAGAAAGCTTAAAACGGAAGTTTCTTAGTATACCTAAAACATTCCAGAAAGCAGCCAATTGCCCTAAGAACGACAACCATGAGATTGGAAGGCTGTTTATTATACCATGCAGGACCAAAATTCCACCATGGATAGCAATAGTTACATATTTAGATCCTTCATAACCACCACCATTTTTTCCACCAGTGCTAAGAAGAATGATAACCTGAATGAGCTGTGCAAGTGAAAAATCTACACTTGTTGTCACCGCCCACTGCAAATGAAAAGAAATCAGAAGTTAGAGTGTACATTGGGTTATTGGAAACCTACATCCTACACAAGTTTGACCTTGCCGTGAAAGTGAAGGATGCTGAAATTCAAGAATATCTCTCTTCATAAGAATACCTGACCAACAATATTGAACCTGCAAAAAAAGATAAACCATACAACAGAAATGAGAGAAATGACTGTAGGAAAGCAAATATAGCAGTGTAAAAGCATATCTATAGCTCAATTGTACATTATGAATGAATTATTGCTCAATTGGTTAAGAGCATTAAAGTTTTAGCACATCTGTTTGAACATTTTACATTATAAAACTGGGAAGAACAGTAGAATGGGAAGAAATTCTTTACTGTTACGTGCCATTATTAACTGTCAATTTTGCAAGTGAACTTAATAAAAGTTCCATCTTGTCGTTGATCTTGTGATTACACTCCTAAATGATTTAGGCTAAATCATTTAAACCTCAGAAATATAGTTCAAATTGGTGTGACTTTTGTACTCAGCCAGCATAAAGAAGTAAAAATTTAACTTGAAAACCGCTATTGGAAATCTTGAGAACAGGGGAGATTCTTTGCCATTATTTTTCTATGACAAATATCTCTTCTCTGGACTAAAAGTTAATACATATAATGTGAAAATGTGACAGTGAGATAAAAAAAGGACTGTTTAATTCCTCAAAATGTGTTCAATTTTCATTTTTAATTTTATGTGCAACAAATAACAACTTTCCACTTACGGTTTACCAACTAATCATATGCTCAATTTTCATTTTGACCACCATATGCATGTGGTGAGTGATAGTGACGTTTTTAGAAATGATGAAAATTACCCTTTAGAATTTTCAAAAATACTACTAATTTTGTTCTCTAAAGTAGTCTAAAGTTCACAATAAAACAGCCAGTCAAACGTATATTTAAGGTCGTTATTTATTTTAGGAACTATAAAAGGAAATGGCAAAAGAAAATGGGACTTAATTTTCCTAATTTATACATGAAGATTGTTCCTGAAGCAGATATTGACAGCACGCAAAATCTTTTTTGCAAATTCCCAAGACACGTATTGACTCTTTCATTTAATACTATATTGAGTACTTCAAGAGTGATAAGACCATGAAAGATGTACAAGTATTACTTTCATCTGTACAAGTTGGTCCACCAAGGGATGAGTTTGTTGGCATATTAACAACTTCAGTCAGTACAGTCAACTTGTTCATTAGTTTACATTTACAACTCCAGTGACCTATTTATATAAAGGGACACTTCAAGAACTAATCATCCAACATTTAGTATAATTAGTAGGAGAAATATATAGCAGCACAACTCTAAATAGAATGGTGGTAGGTTGATACTACCAAACATCATTTCTGAGGTTCTCCATTCCTTATAGCACACTAATTAGTAATTAACCCAAAACCATTGAAATCAATATCAACAAGAAAAATAAAATGCACCAGATTTATTGCATTCCAAAGGGAAATAGCAATTTGGGTTTCTAGACACAAGATAGTCTATTTGTCCACTATCCATCCAATTACTGGTGGCAATATATAAGACAAGTATTTTTTTCAAAGTTGGTGTTGGATATTCAACACTGTTATGTAGAACATTAAGGTTATATCCTGAAAATAGTTAGTGTCACGGGTGAAGGTGAATCATTGCCACTACCAGGAATGGTATTTTATTAGTTTGTGTGTGTTATGTGGGCTGGTTATTTTGTATTGTTCTTTTTTAAGGGTCTTTCTGGTGAATCTTGTGTATGAAAGGAATCAGGATTAGGGAAAGAGAAAAAGAAAAAAAAAAAAGAGGGAAAAAATGTTTGAGAGAGTAAAAATGTTAGAAGAGTTCTATCTACATGTAAACACTAACAAGTAACAACCAAATACAACTACCTAACTAACAAATACTTACAACTAAGAGAGTTAATCAACCAAAAACTAATGCTCCTAATACTATAGTAATTGCACTGAAATTTGGGAGATCCAATGCAGACCCACTGGTTATTTTCCCCTTGAATTAAGGTTACTTCTAAGTTGGAGGAGTGTCTCATATGGTCTACAGACAAAGGACCCACCCTTAAAAATACTTCAAAACTCTAACAGCATTTGTTGTCAATTTTGGTGAGTAGAAGTTGATAGTATTATTCATCCTCACAATTAAGACGATGACCGAATCAGATATTAACGCTACACAAATGAGAAAATTTGAAATAGGCCTAATTTCAATAATTATTGAAAGGAGGTAGCATAGGGACAAGATAGTACCTACCAGCCAGTAATCCAGGAAGCAAAAGGTGCCCAATTGGGACCAGCAAGTTTGGCACTCCAATAGTAAAGACCACCAGAAGTTGGATAAGAAGAACATATCTCCGCCATAGACAGAGCAACAAGCATGGTGAAAGCTGAAGCTATAAGCCATCCATATACAAGTGAAACAGGTCCACCATAGTTTAAACCAGTGTTGTAAAGTGTTGTTACTCCTGTTAACACTGATATGATTGAAAATGAAAACGCAAAATTTGAAAGCACCCTGAAATCAATAAATAAATAAATGATTTATATTAGTATAAAAACAAAGGAGAATGAAATGAAACGGATGAGTTATTATTATTATTATTACGAGAGGTCGCGTTTGAGTTCTTGTTTGTAACCAAGTTCGTTAAGACGAGATTGACCAGAATCTTGAGGAAGATGGCCATTGATGATAAGTTTAGTGTCATACGAAGAACCCATTGGAGAGGTTTCAACAAAAAAACAGAGAGAGTATCGATGAAATTGAAAGGGACTCTGTTTTTTTGGATGGATTAAAGGAAGAATAAAAAGAATGCGATGCGATATGAAAAAGAAGAAGAAGAAGAAGAAGAAGACGTTGTTTTGGTTATTAACAGAAAAAACAAAGATTTTTGTCGCTTAACACATTCACATGTGTATTTCCCTTTTCCCGGCTGAGCCTCTATTCTCTCTCTTTTACTTTAAATAAACAACGCTGTTTCTACTTTCTGGGAGAGAGAATCCTTAATAATCTATACTTCTCGTTGGATTAATAAATTCTAAAAGATATGGGTTGCCAAACAATTTTTTACTAGACGGATGAAATGATAATAATTATCGATCACGATATTCAATTTAATAAATTCAACATTCTTTATGATTGAGTGAGGACTTGTGTATATATTTACATTTTATATCAATTGTCGTGTGATCCTAACTCAATTCATAATGACATCGTATATTATATGCAAGAGTTGAGATTTGAACCGCACTCCACTTTTTTACCTTAAAAAATGAATTTATAGTTTAGGTTTTTGTTGTAAACATGACCTTGAGGAGGTTTATCTGGTCAAACTCGGGTTTTTTTTTAAAAAATTTGTTCGTTTGTGAAATTCATTAAACAAAGATTATTTGGCCGACAAAAATATACTATTTGTTATTTTATTTTTTGAAGGAAAAAAAAATACTATTTGTTATTGAAATTGCATATTTATTTTGAGAAAAATATATCTTTACTTTATTATTAATGTATTTACTCTTTTATGAATTATATATTTATTATTTATATTATGCTTTTTAATATTTTTTTAGTTTTGTTATTTTTTTATCAAAAAATAAAATCAAAGTCTGAGATTTTTTCTACATAATTTAATATTCTTTTACCCTTTAAATATTTAAACGTTGCCAGGGGTATAATGAAAGTTTTAAGAAAAATGTTAACGAATATCTTTGGACATTTTTTAAGGTATTTTAATAGTAAATTTTTATAAAAAATCGTGTATTAAATTCATCAGAATTTATAACAAAATACAAGTTTTATATGTTGTGTTGTGAGGTAGGAAGAATACTTTTTACGTTTCTGTTATGAAGGAGATGTTAGACTTTACCTTCTTTCTTTCTTTGACAAAAGAGATGACGTTAGACTTGGCAGACAAAATTTCACTCTAGAACACACATCTTTTCCTCTCAAAAACAAAACAAACACATATCGTTTGACATTTTTCCTCCATTATCACAAATAGTTCCTGTTGTCAAATAACTAACGAGAAGCTGACATGACAGCTA
>Ga0315915_1001200_pt1 | contig 30771 bp, 11 predicted proteins | sample MpolbnodulesMG_FD_207738 | JGI IMG/M metagenome (GOLD analysis project Ga0315915, IMG submission 207738) | Medicago polymorpha root nodule microbial communities from Los Angeles, California, United States - branched nodules | ecosystem: Host-associated > Plants > Roots > Nodule | place: USA... | reverse complement strand
TAACCCGAAAGAATTCAGTTCTGATACAGGATACCTATCCAGAAGTTTTTCCAACTCAATTATGTATGATGGAATCATCAAAGATTTGACTTCTTCGAACTCTGTCTGTAACTTCTTAGAGAATCGAGAAACAAAGAAAACATGTGTATGAACGAGATATCCGGTAACAAGAAGAAGGATAAAGATTAAAACGAAGAACTCACTCAGATGTGTCGACAAAAATTTTTATTAAGAATTATACGATTAAAAGAGTAATCTTAATATATATAAATGTTAAACAGTTCTGATAAGTTTGCCTTAATAAATCCCGCATTTTTTTTGTGGATCTGAGTGATTTTTATGAAAAAAATGAGTTTGTAGGGAATTGAACCAGGTACCATATGTTTTCACTCGACAACTATAACTGTTATGTCACTTCTACTTTTGTTGAAGTATTGTTGCTTCCAAAAATGAAATACATCTAAAACATTTTTTTTTTAAATCCCCAACCGCCCTAGTGGTTTCCTCTCTCATAGCAATTATTTTTTATTATTAGCGGTACCTTTATTGATAGTAGTTGTTTTTCCGTTTTTTTGGTGTACGCTTACTACGTTTTACGATATTAAAGTTGCATATTTAAAATTGTAGATAATTTGACTGATCCAGATGATAATTTTATCATTAGAAATTCACTTTTTTCTGTAACTTTGTCGGCCTCTTTGTTTCTCCTATATTATATTACTCGAAGTTGTTTATTCTTACTTTTTATTTGCAAAAATCACTACAGTAGACTATAACATTACTTTGTTTTGACAAAGTAATAACTTTGATTCCATATTCATTTTTGTTGATTTCCATATTCATTTTTGTTGATGCAAACTAAATGTTGTTAATTTGCATCTTTGAGATTGTGCATGTCGATCACTCTCAATTGTCACTTAGTTTAATTTATGAGTTTATATGCAACTCTACAAGTAATAATATAGCCAATTTAATATTTTATATATGAAACTCTACAAAACCTGTGCATCGCACGAGTTAGAGTCTAGTTTTAACATAAAAAGTGATTTAATTATCACTTTAAACCTACTTTGACTTATATTTCTAAAACAAATTTTTTATTTATATGTTTCTTAAATAATATCCTTAAAGAACTTGTTAGCGACCAACATATTCTAATACTTCTATGTGCTTGTACAAATAGATGTGGGGTTTAATAAGGCATACCACATCTTTATTTTTTTTATTTTTTAATAGAATGTAGAATATTTAAAAATGTAATTGAATTATTTAAATGATTAAAAAATTTGAAGTAATATTAAAAAAAGAGTCAATAAGTCTCTTTAGAAAAACCTATGTATGATAGATGTGGATGCTCTAATCATGAATATTGTTTAGTAAGGAAAAAAACCACTCTAAAAATAATTTAATCATCCGGGGGCATTTTCTTTTTGTTGTGAATTATCATGAGACATGAATGCTAATTAAATGAGTAAACAATTAAATTGGTTTTATCTTTAAAAATCATTTTTAAATTAGTCTCTGACTTTATTAATATTTTAATACCGTTTATGTTTTTGTTAAAAGTTTTCCAATAAAATCCCTCATCACATGACAAAACAGATATATGGTTCTAATTGAAAACCTTTTAACAATATAGTTCATGTTTTAGTCAAAAGTTTTTCAATTAAGTTTATCGATCTTGTGATAAAAACATAGAGTCAATATCAATTTGAGAAATTTTTGACAAAGTCATAAACTATTTTGAAATATTAATAAAGTCAATATTAATTCAAGAGTGACTTACAAAGACAATTATCAAAGTAATGATTTATTCTAATTAAATCTTCTAAAAAGAACTAATTAAATAAATTTTGATACTTTTAGTGGGTCCCAGAAAGCAGTGGAGGACTACTCTGTTTGCTTGGGACAATGCTTCAACTGCCAAGCAAACGACTGAAATGAAGGATAGGTGTGAGGGGGTGCAATGGAATGCAACTCCTCAGTCACGTCGTGGTTACCGAGTCACTCGTTTTCAATACATTCCGTAGCTGTCCACTTTCACACCTTACATCAAGTGTATCACACCTTCCATATCTTTCTAAATTCCAAAATTTGATTTGTTAGTTCTACCCCATTATTGGGTTATCCATCAACTTTTTAATCAATATGTTAAAAATCAATTTCATTTCCTAAAATTGGTAAATTTGTTCAGAAAAATGACTAACTAAAATTGGTAGTTAGTTAATCACTATGAGAAATTGAAAGTTAGTCTTGAAATTCACTTTGATTATGATTTAACTTAAAATTTTATTTTTTGACTTAATTATATGACTTTAGTGATAAGAAATCCTAATAATTTTTTTTAAATGTTAAAATGAAATATATTAATCAAATCAAACAAGTTCTTCTAGTATAAACTTTGCAAGGAACATACTTAAAAAAAGTTTACATTGTTATAGTGCAAAATTGAAAAACATAACAAAAGAAATAAGTTGATGTCTAACATTGCACGCACATGATTAAACCATTAATAGAGATAATCGAAATGAAAGTTGCATATCTCACTTTTAGTCACAGAAAGACTTAAGCTTAAATTTGTCAAATAAAAACTTTAAATTTTTCTCATTATGCTGAAAAATATGTCTGTGTCTTTCTTTTCAAATGACCTAAACGCTAGAAAATCAAATAATGCTTGGATCTAACAACGGATTTCATCATATCATTGTACAAAGGGGTTTCATTAAAATGATTGAAGAAGACATACATATTTTATGTGTTTTTCATTATTTGTTGTCTCAAGTTAATGTGTTACGTCTTTTATCATCTGTTTCTCGTTAATTTAATCAAGTGACATGATTCGTATAAAATAAACTATCATATGAAACCGTCTTAAAAATGGAACTCAATTTTGTAAATCAATATTTTTTCAATATAAATTTTTTCACGATTGAATCTATTAACAATGCGTATTATTCCAGCACAAGTTAGCTAAACTTAACTAACAAGAATCATCATGAGATTCATGACAGAGATGGAAGAAAATGGAAAAGGAAAAAAGTAACCCAAAAACCTTGTCCTTTTCTGCATGGACGGCGCGTACATCCACACCAAAAACACCGCGCGTAAGTCCAAAAAGTATCACCGCCTCTGATCCTTCTAATTTCTTCTCCCTCCACCTTTTTTCTAAAAAATTCAAAATTAAATTTCACACACACCAAAAATACATCACCTATAAAAAAGTGTATACTCTATGACAAAAAAAATTCCTCAAATTCCTCTTCGTTGTTCATTCTATTCTATTCTCTACTTTCCCTTTCACCCTCTTTCTAATTTTTATTATAAATATAAATATCTGGGTCCCTTATAAATACACACTCTTACTATATAAAATCATATCAAAAGAAAAAAAAACCATATTCTAAAATTCAAATTTCAAATCACTCTCTCAAAACTCAAATGGCTCATTCATTTTCTCCTCAGTTCTTAACCGAAGACGAAAAATCTTTCATTAATAAACTCTTCACAAACGACGCCGTTTCTTCAACTACTCTTTTTCCTTACGACGACGTTTCAATCACTGAGTTAACTCGTCAAATGACTCACTCATCTCTCCACAACAACAAGGTAACAAAAAAAGTTCAAAAAATAAAAAATAAAACTATATAACACTAAAAAAAAATTATGACTGTGTTTTTTTTTCTTCATAGGTTATTTCTGAGAATGGAAGCTACGCGAAGAGTTCAAGTGGAAACGACACCGTTTTGAAGCAGAACTTGCAGAGAGCGAGGTTTGATCTGCTACATGCAGCTGCAGGAGAAGATGCAAGGGTTCATCGAGTTAAGTACGAAGAAGAAGAAGCTTTTTACGGTTTTACCCCTAAAAAGCACCATGGATTTCACACTCAGAATCATCATCATCAAGATGCAATTTATCAGAAACAGTTACAGTTTCAAATCGCTCAAGTAATAACAAAAACAAACTCAACATTTTTTTTCTTCATTTTTTGTCAATTTTTAAATTAAGTTAATGATTTTTATTTTTTTTTAAATTTTTGTGATTTTTTTTTTTTGTCTAGTTTGAGATGTTGAAGAAGCAGTGGATGAAGCAACGAGATGAATTTGCTCGTGCTATTTCACAGAGAAGAAGTGGAAATTACCGAAATATCCCTGGAGGAAGAAGGAACAATGAAACGGTTTTTCAGAGTAATGTTGGTTTGTCTTCGTCTGCATGGAGTTCCGTGAAGAATGGAAGCAACAATAACAAAGCCGGATTTCTAGGAAACCCTAATTTGAGGAGCGAACGAAATGGTACTGGTGTTTTCTTGCCTCGTGTTGTTGATGCTACTGAATCGAGAAAAAATCTAGGTGAAAATTTAATTAACTAATTAATTAATGTTGATCAATGATTATGTTATGTTAATGTAATTTCGTTAATAAATTTTTTGTTTGTATTTTTTGGGGGGTGTAGGTAGTAAAAATGTGATGGTTCCTGAAAGAGTGGTTCATGCTTTGAATCGTAAATTTGAAGAGAATATGATGATTAGAGGTTACATGCAGCAGAAGAATCGTTTTTATGGAACTTCAAATTTTGAAAATGGTTAGTACTGTAATTAATTAATTTGCATAAAGTTTTTTTTTTATTGATTTGGGGATTTTGTGATTTGACGGTGATGTGTGTGTTGTATTTTAGGTGTTGGAAGTGATTATGGATTTTCTCAGCAAAAGCGGAACGTGAAGCAGCAGCTGACAGAGGTGAACCGTGAGATTCGGCTTCCTCAAGAATGGACTTATTGATGGGTATAGGTGGGACCCAATGTTTTAAAAATCGGATCGGATCGGTTGCATTGCTTTGTCTAGATTCGACTATTTTAAAACAGTCGAATCATGATTAAGTAGTTTCACCGAGTTGATATCTGGTTTGATTTTAAAAACATTGTTAAATGAAGGGATTAAAGTGAAATATTAGGTTTATATTTTAGGAAATAGTACAAGCAGCTAATATAGTGTTAGATGATTAAGAAATATTAGGATTTTCCTTGAAGCAAGAAAAAATAGTACAACTTGTTTCTTGATTGGAAAACAGGGGAGGGGCAATGGCTTATAAGATGTAGTTGAAGCTGAGAATAATCTTCGGGGGTATTATGGGAAAAATGGTTATGGAAAAATAAAAGAAGAATTAAAATTGAGAAGTTGAAGATGCACAAGGTTGGATATGATTTGGTGAGGATGTAATTACAGCTTGTAAGGATAACGGTGTAATCATTTCTGGGAAATTACATTACATGAATGTAAAGATCATATTACAACCTGTCTAACCAACCAAAATTATGATAAATAAATGTGTACATTTTATTTCAATGATTGCATTTCTTAACCTTTTTTTAATTCTGTAATGGCTGTTTATTCAACAGTAATGGCTGTTTCTATTTTCTAGATTTTGTTTGAATTAATAGTACTAGTTTTATACTTTTCTTTTTCGATGATAAACTTTTTTATACTTACCTCTTAATTAAACTTTTGGATTAATAGAGAGCTTGTTATCTTGGAAACCGAAAGGTTAAAGATCCAAGAGTACCCACTAGATATATCTATTATCTATAACTTCAATTAAAATCGAAAACTCGCATAATTTTATACTTTTTCTGTTTAAATTTTAAACGTTGTTTAAGATTTTTACCCATATAATAAGAAATGGAATTAATTGAAAAGTAGTAATTGTTATTTTATCAAATTATCTTTATTAACTATTAGTTTGTTTTTTTCTAAAATAAAAGGTAAAATTTTGAGAGTAGTGTATATAATATTAATTGAATGGTACAATTAAAAAGAAAAATATATCATTACATTGTAAATTGAAAATAACATTTATTTTAAACCAAATTTTTCAATTTAGAATGGAGGGAGTATTCTAGTTATTTATCAGATTATAGTTATTTTGCCGACTATAAAGAATTAGGAAAAGCAAGTAAATGTGAGAACCATTTTCATAGGTTGATCATTCTCTTGCTTTTTCCAAATGGTAGAGCCTTTACTTAGGAAGTAAGTTTCTTTCAAAAAATTGGTTAGTTGTAGGCCATGTAGGCATAGATTTCAAGTGGGCCATCTGAACACATAAAATTTGGATAGGGCATGTTCTTTTTATTTTATTCTAAATAAAATAAAATGTATATGAAATAATTAAGATCTTGTTTTCATTTATGGCAAAAAATCTCTTTCTTTTAACTCTCATCACTGAGAAGGGGCAAAAAAGTTTTTTCCAAAAGGAAAGGTAGCTATCTATCCATGTTCCTAATGCCTGCGCTGCGACTGTGTCCTCTGTTCTCAAGACAAAGACATGTAGCCATTAGGGAAGGGGATGCAAATAGTACATAGCAGGCAGCATAAATTAAAACTATGCCACATGCTCGATAATAAATGATAAAATAGAGTTTTGCATACTTGTTAGTTTTTATATTTGGCTCATATTTTCACAAAAATAAATTTTTAGCTCATATTTTAAAAGAATATATGTAAGTTTGAATTTCACTGCATGAAAATATTAATCAGTAGTAATATGATATTAAAGTCTAAACAATCCTTTTAAAAAAAAGTCTAAACAAGAGTTGTTTGAGTTTTGAGATTTTCTTTGATGGAGAGTTTGAGTCCAAAATTCAACTAACTATTTCTATTTTTCTCAAAATACTAAGACAAAACTCACACACTAAACATTAGTGTTCATTCCTAAAACATACTTCATCCGTTTTTAAGTATAAACAAATTTTACTTTTTAGGTTTATTTAATCAATGTATGTGATTTATAATACATACTACATATATTATTAATTGAATAAACTTAAAATGTAAAATTTGTTTATATTTAAAAACAGAGAGAGTATCTTAGATACGAAGTAGTAGGAGGTTGATGGTTGTATTCACTCGAGTTAAGGTTGATGGTTGAGAGGTTCAATGTTTTGGTGGATGTGTGTGGTAGGGGAGTGATGGTGAACGTGCTGTATGTGACGATGTGTCACGATGAGTTTTGTGCAAAGTGTATTTGACTCACTGGTCATTCTTCATGCTTGTTGGAGGTAAAGATCTCTTATTTTCTTCCATTTAAAAAGGAGTGAATATACTTTTTGCGTCATTGAATTTTTAAAACTTAATAATTTCATTTTTAGATTAATCGAAATAGTTATAACGTTATTGAACTTTATAACGTTAAATTAATGGTAAAATTATTTAAGGGGTCATTTATTTATTTATAACAATTCAGTTTTTTTTATCTATTTTTATTTTGTTTGTTCAAATGATCTATCTTATTTATTTGTAACACTTGAGTTTTTTAATTTTCAATTTTACAGTGTTTGATTTTCACACCCCCCAGCCCAAGCAGTAAAACGCAAATCTGGAGAGGAAAAACGCATAAACAAGCAAACCGCAAAAGAAGCAAAACGTAGAAGAAGGAAAAGCGCAAAACGTAAATTTTCACACTCCCCGTGCCACTTGACAAAGATATTGGGTAATCTTCTACTCTTCCCATTTAATTCCTTCCTTTATCTATTACTGATTTTGTTGCGGAATGATCAATTGCTTGAAAAATTGAAAATTAGAAGGAATAAAAAAGATCAAAGAATATAATTACATTACATTACATTCATGTTATTTTATGGTGATGAACTTTTAATTGCTAGTTTGATGGTTTTTAATTTTGTTTTTGTTTTGATTGAGATTTATTTTATTGATGGCATTTCAATTTGGTCAGCTTGATCCTGCTCTCATTAGGAGGGGAAGGATGGATAAGCACATAGAAATGTCTTATTGTAGCTATCAAGCTTTCCACAGCTCTCCTTCAATGAGATCACCAAGTTGGGCACGACCGCGTGCCTCAAGGTAATATTTTCTGTAATGCTTAGTAGTAATCAGTAATCTAACAAAACTTTTGCATTGATATTTTATTTGTTAGATCAATCTTGTTATCAGTTGTTTCAATGGTTTTAGTGGCTGGACATGCGTCCCACTATTTAGAAACACATGGTTCAATTCCCAGAAGTTTGTCTCATGAAGGATCTAGAGATTAATGAATTGGAGAAAAACATGGTTTTTGATAGAACACTATGGTGTCATTTGATTCATGTAGCCGACCTAGGGCATTTATATTTATTTTTAATTTGAAAATTTCACACGTGGCATCTGACTCAGTGAAGTCAGTTGCCACATGTGCATTGACTTAGTCAAAATTGAGGGATGAGGCCACTTTTGCAAAAGAGACTAAACATAGGGGTTAAAATTTCTATTTTTTTTAATAGGGGGTCAAAATCGCAACGTTTTGAAACATATGGGGGGAAAACTTCATTTAAGCCTAGTAAATTTAGAAAGAAAAAAAATGCTTATTTTTTCCTTTGATGGTTTTGAAACTTAACGGCTGCGTTATTGGATTATTGTGCAGATACTGTAATGATGTATTGCTATACATAGATCTTTCTTCATAACAATACATATATCTTATTATTACACATATATGTATTGCTATGTAGCACATGCACTTTTGATGGAATGTGTGTCTGGTGTCTGACACTAACACATGTGATTACGTTCAATTAATTAATTTTTTTTTTATTTTTAATTTTTACATTTTACCGGTGTCAACGTGTCAGTATCATGTCGGTGTTGGTGTTGGTGTTGGTGTCTGTGTTTGCTTTATTGATGTATTGCTCTTTTTTTAATATCTATATACCAGCAGCAATTTAACAAACCTTTTTCAATTCACCAATCTAATACATGTATTTGCTAATTAAGATACTTGGTTTGTGGTTTTCAGGTCCTTTGTTACTTGCCACACGGTTTGTAACAAGTCTACATCTCAGGCATCCTTATTTTTGTGTCCTGGCTCAACAAATAGTAGAATTGGCAGAAGAAGCTTAGTTTGTCGGTCATTATATTCTGTAGATGCAAGCACTTTTAATGGGCTTACTGTACAATCTCCTACTCACGCTGCCGAAGAAAGAGTTGGCGTGTTGCTTCTCAACCTAGGTGGACCGGAGACGCTGGACGATGTTCAACCTTTCCTGTTTAATCTTTTTGCAGATCCGGTATGTTGTTTGTTTTTACACTTCCAATATTACTTATTAGTATTACTGTTAGTACACATTCATATAATCTGTAAGCTGGTTAAGGGGCCGTGTGCCCATGTGGAATGGGGGATGGTTTTGGTTTGAAGCTGATGTGCTTTGGTGAATATTAGTTACCCCGTTTCTAATTAGTAGGAGGTTATGTATTGAAATTTGATCACTCAACTTGCTGCTCTAATATTGAATCTGCATGCTTAGTTTGTTGGTTGTAAGCTTGTGCCTAGGTTCCTATTTGAGGCTCACACAATGTTGTGTTTGTGTTGGACTTAATGGTTGTAGTATTGATTTGGATCCCGGAAAACAATTTAAGTAAACAAGAGTGCTGCCATAATTTGGGAGGATCGGCGATGATACTGTCAATGATGAGTTTTGGTTGGTCATGGCAAGGCAGGAGCAGGATTTTCGCAAATGATAGGAATTGCTTCTCATGTGAGGATGGGTGACGGACTAGTTATGTGAGATGCTTGGGACAAACATTACTAAAACCAAATATATATGCGATATCATATAGGAAGCAATTAGGGTGGTTTGCTTGCTGTATATGTGGTAAATGGTTCAATTCCAAAGTGGTGTAGAACCCACTAGGATGCCTTGGAATCTTCATTGAAAATTGATAAAATTCTGGAAATGCTAGAGATATGTCTTGGCCAAGTTTGGTGCTATTCTGCCTGCACTAGAATATTGTATGATGGAATACATGGTTGTGCTAGGACACTAACTATTTTTCTGCTACAGTCATGCCATTTCAATTTCTTAGTGGGTAATGCAAGTTGTTTAGGTTCTAACAGTAGAACCTGAGGGTTGGGCATGTTAGTGATGTTTTGGAGAGATTGGGGAATCAATATATTGTATTTTATTGATTGGTGTGGATCTGTTTATGTTTTATGTAATGGTTTGAACTGTTGTATATTGATCACTGTGTACATCTTGTGCTAGTGGTCTATCTTCTCTTTGGAGCATTAATATTATCTTTTGTCTTTGCAAAAAAAATAAAATGTTTGTGTGCTAATATGTTTCTTGTATTGATATAGGATATTATTCGGCTGCCAAGGTTGTTTCGGTTTCTCCAGCAACCACTGGCAAAACTGATATCTACGCTTCGGGCTCCTAAATCCAAGGAAGCATATGCTTCCATTGGAGGTGGCTCTCCTTTACGCAAAATTACAGACGACCAGGTGCATTTAAATTTTTTTGATTTGTACCTTTCTTATTTTTGTTTTCCCATTATATGTTGTTTGGCTATGTAGCACTGGCACTCTATATTAAAGGCATGTCCGGTGTTTGACACCGACATACATGATTACATTCAATTACTTCCATTGTTTAAAATAATTATCAGTGTTTGCGTGTTAGTGTCGTGTCTGGTGTAGGTCTCTGTGTGACTGTGTCAGTGCGTCATAGCTGTTAGTGCTTCTATTTCTCTTCAAGAGGAATACTTTGTGGCTTTTTCCAGTTATTTTCAATTAAAAAAAAAACCAGTGTTACGGTTTAGAATGGAAATAACATCTTTTATGGGTTCTGATGATCATGCAGGCACTTGCACTTAAAAGGGCTTTGGAAGCAAAGGGCCTCTCTTCAAATATCTATGTTGGGATGCGGTACTGGTACCCATTCACTGAAGAAGCAATTCAACAAGTAAGTCCTTATACGTTTTAGATCAAATGTTACTATTTTATATTATTCTCATCATACACACGTTACCATTTATTTAAGTTATTGATACAGGTGACTATTCATTTTTAAATTATTTATTCTGAGCTCCATTTTGTCACCTTAAATTTGGGTCTCTAGTGAAAAGCTTGTCTTTTGTGATAGATTAAGAAGGATGGAATAACAAGGCTCGTGGTGTTACCCCTTTATCCCCAGTTTTCTATATCCACTACTGGGTCAAGCATCAGTGTTCTGGAGCAAACGTTCAGGTACTATGTAGTGGCACTTCGTGAATACCTTACATGATTTAGAGAAATATTGTTTTTTGTAAGCAATTTAGAGATTATTATTATTAACTGATATTATTTAATTTTCAGGGAAGATGTTTATTTGTCTAGGCTTCCTGTTTCCATCATAAACTCTTGGTATCAAAGAGAAGGTTATATTAAGTCAATGGCTGACTTAATTGAGAAAGAACTCCAGAGTTTTTCTGAGCCAAAGGAGGTGAATTTTATTCTTGTATTGAATACGTTTTTTTTTTTTTAAAACTCGGTGTCCGGCCCAAGAACCGACTAATCCGAGGGGTCCAATCCCACCGTCCACTTGTATTGAACTCTTGTATTGAATACGTTGAACATGGTTATTGTAACCTCCATAATTAATTTTTTTCTATGGGCCTGTTAGTAGGGCTTACAAAATTTAAAGGTTATACTTATATGATGTATTTTATTCCAATCTGAACCGTGGCATACCAATTTTTTTCTTTCTATTTTTCAGGCAATGATATTTTTTAGTGCCCATGGTGTTCCTGTTAGTTATGTTGAGAATGCTGGGGATCCATACCGAGATCAAATGGAGGAGTGCATCTTCTTGATCATGCAGGAATTGAAGGCTAGAGGAGTTAGTAACGAGCACACTCTTGCTTATCAGGTTTGTTTTGAAATCTTTCAACTTGCTTTTCTACCATCTTCTGTCTGATTTGAGCTTGAGCAGAGCCGGAGATGTACCGTTCAATTAATATAGCTGGCTTGTATTCTTGCTTTCCTTTGGTTATTTTTTCCCTGTATCTGACATTTTTATTGGATGGATTGCCAGAGTCGAGTGGGCCCTGTACAGTGGTTGAAACCGTATACAGATGAAGTTCTAGTTGAGCTTGGCCAGAAAGGTGTGAAGAGTCTTTTAGCTGTTCCAGTGAGGTACACTATATCATTAGCCTTTTACTATGATAGCGTATTGGTTTAAAATAAATATAGTCTTTTCTAGATTTAAAATAGTCTCTTCTTCTATCTCAGCTTTGTGAGTGAGCACATAGAGACTCTTGAGGAAATTGACATGGAGTACAGGGAATTGGCTCTTGAATCTGGCATCAAGAATTGGGCACGTGTCCCGGCTCTTGGTCTCACCCCTTCCTTCATTACAGATCTTGCAGATGCAGTGATAGAAGCTCTTCCATCGGCAGCAGCAATAAATGCCCCTACCAGCACCTCTGAAGATATGGATAAAGACCCGGTTAAATATTTCGTCAAGATGTTTTTTGGTTCAATTTTGGCTTTCATCTTGTTTTTGTCGCCCAAAATGATAACTGCATTCAGGAATCATGTCATTTAGAAGAATACCACCTGAATTTGATTTCATAGATGTTAATGCTACTGATAAGAAATTTGTATACTTCATTTTTTTTTCCTTGGTTTTACTCCTTTCCGGATATAATTTATACATCACAGAGGTATGAAGCAGAAGTGATTGTCGTACTTGGTAAAAATGAGAACTTTCATGTCATCTTGGAAATACTCACATAAAGAACGACCCAGACAATTTACCACTTGTACTAATCTATACAACTAATAAATTGCAATTTCTGTTGTTCTTGCAAAGATTTTAGTACAATGACTGTATGTATGTTGTAAATTCGCTAGCGCATATATATGCACAGGAACATGTATTTGTTTAAATGGCATTTTGAAAAACATACACAGTCAACCTTTCTAGAAACTTCCATAAACCAATTTCATTTCGTTTGTTCAACAACCTTCTAACTACCCAAATTTTCACTCCGCAACAAACCTTATTTGAATCTTCAATTTACTATTTTTGCATGAAAATCCAGTGAATATTTTGGTTTATTGTTAGTGGTTATGGCAATTGTTAATGAAGATGTTGAACAAGAATTTGCTCCACAGAAGAAGAAACCACTTTCTGAGGATGAGAAAAGGTAGAATTTTTGTTTTTTAATGTTATGGTTGCAGTGGTTGTGTTTTGAATGTTGTTTGTTTGGAAAATTGAAGAAAGAAGAAAATTGTGGCTGGGAGTTTGATGAAAGCTTTGATTAGACCTGGTGGTCGTGATTCTGGACCTTCAAATAGTGACCAGGTTTGTTTCTGCTCTGTTAGGTAAAAAATAGTGGATAGCTGGTAAGCTAGCTAGATGAGCTTAGGATATCTGATAAACTAGTTGATTGAATTCGTAGTGTTTTGTAAAATTAGTGGCTGAACTGGCTGATAAATATGAAATGACATAAAAAAAGATGTGTAATTAATATTTTTTTTGATTAAGATAATAGGGGTAAAATTGAGAGAAAAATTAATAAGCTATAAGCTACTTACTTGAAGTAGCTTACAAAGAATGCTATGGCTAGTAAGAAAAAACTATAAGCTCGTGAGAAAAAGTTCATACCAAACAGGGCGATTTTGATCATTTGAGCTTATAAAATATCCGCTATAAGCTAACAATTGTGTCTGGCCAAAGAGAGCCTTTAGGTGTTCCAACTACACATAGATTTCAACACTTGAATATCGAGGGTAATCACATTTAAATTCGTGGGTAAATTCATGGGGTATTAATCAAATCTAACACTTTATTAGCTACGTGTCTGAGCTGTGTTAACTATTTAAAAAGTAGTTGAATTTAGTTATCCTAAGTTGATGTTCAAATAACATTTCTGTTTTGGAATATATATAGGTAAGCTAGAAATGGTTTGGTAATGTGATCAATAATTGTAAGTATGTAATGTATTATATAGTGGATTGATGTTTATAGAAATATATGCGATGTAATACAATATCATGTCACTCAGGTTATTTATCACTGCACAATTCGAACTTTGGATGGAGTAGTTGTGGAATCTACATCTGAACATGGAGGTAGGTGATTTTAACCCGCAAAGGGACCTTATTTGGTGTCTTTTTATTGGATGAGTGACTGTGACGATAGTTAGTTCTGTTAATTGTCTTGCATTTTCTTCTGAAAAGCGACTGTTTTTTTATATTGGAGAGAAGAAGATACTAAAGGGAGAAGAACAAAACATTAGAGAGAATAGAAGAAAATAGGAAATAGAGCATTAAAGAGAAGAGAAACAGAGTAGAGAACATACTGAAGGTGTTGATGGAGGTTATTGTTGTTGCTGATGTTGAGATGGAGCAATCGGCGTTGCAGGTTAGAAGGAGAATAGCTATCGTCGCTGGTGGTGAGAAACCCTATTTTTTGGGTTCCATTCCATCTGTTTTTGAGAGAGAGCACTTCCAGTCCAGCTTTATATATTTGTATGTATTTCTTATTTTATTATTATTATTATTATTATTCTTTATAATGAAATATGTGAAACGTGGATTAATAAAAAGCTAAAAAAAATCCTACATATGTATCGAATGAAGTATCAATTTATTTAACCATATTGGGGGTATAAGTTAGCCGTATCGGTTATTTTTTTATTCTTTTTTTAAAATGTTAATTGCCCGATACTTCTCTGATACGCGTATCGGGACGTATCGGTATCAGATACATGTCAGACACGATTCTTCGCCATTTTTGACAGGTCATGTCCAACATTTTGTACAAGAAATGTGGATTTTGTTATGATTACTGACATGCATAAATTTGTTTGTACTATAATTTCTCTCTTCATAGTCATTCAAAGACCTGGATATTATCCTTTGTATTATTAGTTGTATTTGAAACATGTGCTTTTTGTATTTTAGATTATTTTCCTCGACCAAGATGTTGAGCATGTGAAATTGCTTGCTGGAAATATATCACAGGTGAGGAACGTGCTTGGAGATGGGCGCCTGATAAAACGTCGGATTCGTGATCGAAAAGGTGTGGATTAAGAATATAGTTATTTACTAGTAACACTTACTAGGAGTACAGAGATATTGGGAGCCATCATGATTTCTCTTTTGCAAAAGAAATAAATAAAAAGGAAACAAATAGAAAATAATGTTTTGGAAAATGCCTGGCTCATGCTTGAGTTATGCTGTCAAGATGCTCCAATGATACAAAATCTGTATTTACCTTTCCTTTTCTCACAGTTTTCATTCTTTTTATTTTTGTTAAATGGTATGTAGGGAGATGGAGCCAAATTTTTAATCTTATGCTTACATTTACAAAGTTTAAGTACCTGTTGATTATTTATGTTCAGTTCTTTTTTAATGATATTGTATTTTGTTTGTAAACAATAGGTGATTTTCCAATGGATTGCCCCCTTCATGACAGTCTACTTCATGTTCATTACAAGGGCACTGTTCTCAATGAAAAAAAGAGGATTTCCTATGACACGAGTTGATAATGATTTTCAACCATTGGATTTCTGTTCTGGAGAAGGACATGTGAGTTTACAATTTAAGCATAAACAAACCAAGGTTCCATTTTACACTTATTATTTATTTTATCAAAGGTTTTGCGTCTGTAGCTTCCATGTGTGATTGTTTATTTAAAATGTCTGCCTTTCATTTTCATGCTCTTAATGCAAATATTGAGCATTTACACTGGAATCTCTTTTGTTTTTCTTTTCATGTACCAGATTGTGTGTTCGTCTAATGCTACCAGGAGAGATAGCTCTTGTCACATGTCCGCCAGACTATGCTTATGATAAGTTTCCAAGGTTGATAAATTTTAGGTCATAAAGCATTTTGCCGATCCCTGATTGAATATGTTCTTAATATTTAATGTTTAAATCCACTGTCATTCTGTTCTATGATGCTTCATGATACTATTGGCATGCTTCCTTTTTTTACCAGGCCTTCAAATGTCCTGGAGGGTGCTCATATTCAATGGGAAATTGAGCTTCTATCTTTTGAAATACCAAAGGTAATTTAAAAAAATCTTTAGTTAAATTCTAGTTATTTACCATAGTGGATGCTATATGTGGCAATTATAAGACCAACAAAAACGCTTTGCGGTATTGAATGTTTAGAGAAGTACTGACAATAGTTTAAACAACTTTGGCAGAAATTAGAATGCTGATATGTCATGTTTGCATTAATTTTTAAATTAGATTATTTTTTGTTTTGGTTGAGTTAGATGAAATACAATTGTTCTGTGATTTTGATCCATGTAAGTTATAGGAAATATCAGGTGATTAATCACATGTGTGAGATTTAATATTTTCTTCTGACAATAATTACACAAATTTATAACCCTTGACCCCTTTTGCTTTCTATTTTACATGTTTACTGAACTCATTAATATGCCTGATGCATTATGAACTTAATCACTATTACAGGACTGGACTTTAAAAGTATAATGAACAAAGCTGAAAATAAGCTGAAAATATCAGAAACACGGTATGCAAATGAACCTGCACAACTTTTGTACTTATGGAGTTGTGGTTGGTTTTCAGCTTGCTATTGCTGGGGCATTGATGGTACAGGATATGATTGCCAAACATGCTGTAATTCTTTACAGGGTAACAGGTTATTCAAAGAAGGAAAATATGAACTTGCAAAGGCTTAGTATGAAAAGGTATTTGTCTTTCTTTCTGCGGCGTGTGTTCCTATTTATTGCAGAGGTGTCCGAATTTTAGATGGTGCAATTGTGGGGGCTTTTGCATCCGGACTGAAACTATGTGTTCAAATCCACATAGACTAGAGACATAATCAAAGTAGTCCTGATAAGGCTTGAGAAATCCTCACATATTGAGCTAGCTTTTACGGTTTAGGTAGGCTGTTAGGCCATCGTACTAAAGCCTATTCTTGCTATGTTATCGGTAAACCCATATTTGTTGATTCTCCAGATGTTAGTCTCGGGCGTGCGGGTATTGGGCTACCCATATTTGTTCATGCTTTTCATATACTATGAAGGGTGTTCAAATCCAATATCGACTATAGATATGACCAAATTAGTCTTTATATCTTTTAGCTAGTTTTTGGAGTTGTATCAGGCCTAATGCGCAACTGATAAGATTTGCATTTAAGGATCATAGTAATTGAATTGTACTTAACTAAACAGCGGTGTAATGGCACACACCTCTGTCAGGGTGTAAACTGCAGTTGCTCCCTTGCCAAGGTCCTCAGCGTTATAATCTTTACATGGAGCATCAGCTAACCGCAAAATACTTCACGCACATTTTGAAAATTTACTTCTATTATCTATATTATTGTTCACAGTTCACACATTAACATATGTTCGTAGATCCCAAATAAGAGTAGGCCAGTCTGTTTGTCAGGTATTGACTAGTTACAGTGAAATCCGAGGTTAAAGTATAGCAGTGACCTAATTATTGTTTGGAAGGAAGAAAGATGAGATACATGTGATGGAATCTGTATATCAGAATTACACATGGGAAAATTTTATATTTAAGGAGTCATAAGCATAAGTATCAAACCATAGTCCTCTTTTCTTGTTCCATCACATATGCCCCATCTCTTCCTTCTCAACAACATTTACTTCACTGCTATTATTTAACCTTAGTTACCTATCACTTAATTTCTAAAATAATTTCTTAAACTCCTGTATAAGATGGAGCATCTAAATCTTATGCACAGAGCTTGTTAATAATATTCATGTGTAAGTCACCTGATGTGTCTACCCAATATATTATTAATAATAGTCTTAAAAGGGGAAGCATGTTTTCCTAACTTATGACTGGCAGATTGATTTCTGTTCATACTAAATCTTTCTCTATTTCATGATTGAAGAATTTGATACATCTGAATGTTGCTGCATGCTATCTAAAGTTGGGAGAATGCAGAAAGTCCATTGAGACTTGTAATAAGGTATTATTGATGGCCTCAGCCATCATGTAGCCTTTATTTATTTCATTGGAATAAAGTTAATAAACAGAATGCCATATAGCAATAATTGGTTTTTGTACTTTGAATTTCTAGAAGACGATTCATTGGCAAAGCAAGTTATTTAGTTTATCTATGATTAAGAAAATTCCAATTGTGATGGAGTTTTCTGTAATTTAGAAATATCAAAAAGACCTAATTGCTGAAGCCTGCATTATTTCAAACCCACCTAAACTACTGCCCTTTGTGATTCCTGTAATCATGGCTCCATGATTCCTACCATATATACTAAATAAAACAGATATTAATTACCTAATTATCGGATCCAGTCCAATCTATGCAAGGATATATTCTGTACATTTGGATTCTGACTGTTCCATATCTTAATTTTACCTGTCGTCGTGTGTTCTTCAATGGACCATTCAGGTTTTAGAAGCAAATCCTGCGCATGTCAAGGGTCTTTATCGTCATGGAATGGCCTACATGGGTAATGGAGATTTTGAAGAAGCAAGGGCTGATTTCAAATTGGTAAACCTTCATACTCAACTTTAGCTGAAAGAGCAGGTGAGATTGGAATCGCCAATCAGTCATTCTCTTATATATGCTTGAGATGTCACCAAAGGAAAGACATTATTTTAACACGAATGTCGATTAATTCGTAGGAAGTTGAGAAGAAAGCTCGGAAATAGTTTAAAGGACTATTTGACAAGAAGCCTGTAGAAATCGCAGAAGTTAAAGCTAATGATGATGAAAATCAAGTCACAAGTGAAATCCTGAAAGACGGTGAGGTACAGGGAGACTCATCAGATTGAACGAATTCAGAGGATTCACATGAAGCTACACCTGATGCAGATCGAAAGGGTTAGTTCTCTCTCTTACTTCTGGTCTACCGGGAGTAGAATTTTTTCATCTCTTGGGCTTCAAAGATGTATCATACTATAATTTAACTCAAAGATTGGCCATAATTCAATTTTCAAATGGAGGCATGTTACCAGGAATAATATTGTGCTCAGTTTTTTATATTATCTTACAGACTTGTAATATTTAATAAAATAAAGTTGTATGCATAATAGGCAATGAAAGTTGAGCCGCAGACACTGCAAAATGTAAATCATATGATATGTACTGCAATGAAAATAATGGATTTTGATCCTCTTATGGGATATAATGTTGGAATAGTTGTCAAAAAAATTTAGTGTTGTTAAAAATTAAGAGTGTCACTTATCCTAAGGTATGATAATTCTTTCAAGTGATAACATATCATTTGTGGTTATTTTATATGCTTATATGAGGCTTACTGGCTTTGAGGTCATTGATAATTTGATCTTTAACAAGATCTCAAAATGATGAACTTCGATCCCATATAGCAAAACAGAAAGGATGCAGATGCTGGATGTAGAGAATCTTAGTCTAAACAGAGTAAAATCAAGTAGAAAAAATTGAAACTTAGTTTTATGCAATACCTTGAGAATTACACATGCAAACACCTATCACCAACCATATACAATAGAAAAGAAAACTTTATTCAAACAATTTATGCGATAAGATAATTTGACACCACTAGATCAATATCATATGATTTACATTTTAACTTCATTAAATCGAACTCAAAATACAAATTTGAAATATGAATTTCTTATCTTCATCGGCTGCATGACTTATTGACTGCGTACAATCCAAATCCCTTATCGCCGCGTCTAAATTTCATCAATAGTCATGGCGGATTCATGATTTTGTTCTTTGTTTTTGTTGGCAACAGAAATATCATGAGACTTGACTAAAAAGAATCCAAAGGTATGACCAGCAACAGCAGCAATGATGATTCCTATATTGAAAGACATAACAGCAAGCATAACCAAGTAAAGGAAACTAATACGAAAAAAGTATATAATAGCCTGAATCAACCCTCCTTTGATATGATTTGTCCCTTGCTTGATGGTTGATTTGTTAGGCAAAAACTCAACAACCAATGCAAGGAAAAACACAAAAGATAGAGCTAAGATGTACATGGCAAGATTTTGATTAGGCCACCCAGAGAAAAGTACTATAGCATCTTTTCCCCAATAGAGACTCATGTGCATTTTCATGTCCTCCTTCATCATATGATTCATCTTCATTGATTCAGTGAGAGATAGAAGCTTGAGGATTAGTAGTTAGGTTTTCTTGCTGGATTTAACCTATTATAAAGAACCAGTTCTGGGAGATTGATGATATGAAAAATCATAAAAGGCATTTGTATTTATTTGATAATTAATAAAATTTTAACTTTGCTTGTGAGAAAAAAATAATATAACTTGACTAAAAAATTCAATATAAATTGTGCATTTATATTTGTTTATGAATTTAATTAGCTGGAATGCAATTCTTCAAAGATATTGATTTATTTACTGATAATTGTTGTAAACTTTGCAGTCACCGAATTTTTCCTTTTAACCCATGGTGTTATTGAAAAGGTAACTTAATTTGATAGATTTCTTAATTTTAAAAAAAATTATGAATCAAGCTACAATTTTTTTTAAAAATAAAGATGTATGGTCCTTTTTTTCTTTAAAAAACAGAGAATGTATTTTTGATGAAATAAATAGGGAATGTATGCCTTTTTATATATAAGATAAGATTGAACGAATACAAATAACGTAGGCATGTTAGTTTATAAAAACTAGTTTATATATACAATTGAAACGTCACATGAATTAAGTTAAACTAATTGTTATATACAAATGAATTAAAAAAAACATGTTTTATTTAATATTTTATACAATTTTTAATATAAATTGTATATGTTTACGACAATGATCCTTGTAATAGTGTAATTAATTAGTTTCAAATTATTAGCCATTTTAAAATTTTGAACATTATTTTTATTAAATGAAATGATATAGTATAAAATAAAATGCCACATCATAAATGTTAAAAAATATTCTTGTGTAAACAATAATTGCCACATCATAAATGTTAATTTTTTTGTGTGTGATAACCCATCGGTTCCCGGTGTAAAGGCCCCCTGTTAATCCAAGGTTTGACTGTGAGCTAAGTAAAATCTGACTAAAAATTGTTCCATCCAGAAATGTATGCCTTTTTATATACAAGCTTAGTAAAATCTAACAAAGAATTGTTCTCATTGTAAAGGGCCCCGGGTAATCATAGTCATCTTTTCTCCCGAACTATTCGTCATTTGGTGGAGTTCATTAACCACATGAGTTAAATTGTTTGGTTGTTAAAAAAAACATTTTTGTGGAAACAATAATGATGATATTATAATCAAGTGAGTGAATTGAAATGATTAACGAACTCTTTATAGAACAAATCGTTCAGAAAAACCTGAGTTCAATTCTTGTGAAAACAACTCTTGATTAGATTTTGCTTATCTCTCGACAACTCTCGACTAAACTTTACTTATCTTTCGACCGAACTCCGAATTACTAGGCTCTCTTTCCTCTAGATCGTAGAATTTGGAGGTGTAAGAAATCTTGAAGTTTTTTGAAAGGAACATTGTACACCTTTAGTTTATGGAATTGAGATGTGTAAAAAACCTAAAAAAAATTGACATGAGTATTTCACACCTCTCTGCATTGAGGAACCTGAAAGTTAATAGAATCCAAGAAATTTTAACGTGAACATTTTACATTGATTAATCTGAAAAATGATCAAAATTGGCAACCAAAAAAATTATGGGCTTTTAAGAATGTGGAATGGAAAGAAGATTTCTTCACCTTGTGGGTAATTGGTCGAATGATCCACCTGAGCCATATCATAAGTTACTCTATTTAAAATTAAAATACACAACGTTTACTGCTAGCTCGCCTTGTCGGTATGGTAATCATCTTAAGGTGTACCCTAGCTGGCACAGGTTCGAGTTCTAGCAAACAGGGTTGTGTTTGAATTGAAATGAACAATGAATATGAAATACCTCTCTTTTTGTTGTAGAGTTTCCATTGCTTAAAATAAACATTTCATTTAGGCACACGATTTAAGCCCACACACAAAAATACAATTCATTTAATTATTTTAAAAAGGTATTGTTTAATTATTTTTTTCTTTCAATTGGTGCTTGTGTGTTCAAATAGAGTTTTTAAATATTTGTGACTAGTAAGGTATTTTTCGTGTTAGTATGCCGCTCATTTGTATTTGGTATGGGTTGAATTTTTTTATTACTTATGTCTTGTGTGTCTATGTTTAATCCCAAATCATCATTTAAATCTTTGAATGTGTCAAACGATGTCATTATAAGTCTTTTTATAATACAATGAATCATTAATGCTACTTTTTCTATTATACCCTTAACCATTTATTACTTTCTCTTCTTTCAATTTTTTAATTTATCTTTCTCATACCATTTATTAAGAGGACAATTTTGTAAAACAACTCATAATATCTTTTTTTCATACAAAATTAATTACATTTCTTAATACGTATGAAATGACCAAAACGACTTATAATTTAGGACGGAAGGAATATTATTTAATCATCTAAAAGTAATAACTTTTATATTGAAAATTGTGTAGTTATGACTTTTAAAAAAAAAGTTAAACTAACTCACTCAAATTGACATCTCGATGAATTAAAACTAAGATCTTAAAGAGAACCACACTTGAAGGTCTCAATCCAACGCCACAGTACCAACTCAAATAAATTATAACTTTTATATGTTTTTTGTTTTTGTTTTGAAAGTAACTTTTATATGTATTTTCGAAAAGTAGATTTTTAAACAATAATCTTGTTATACTTGTTAGGATAGCTCAATCATGAGCTCTTAAGAATGTGGAGTGGAAAGAAGATTTCTTCACCTTATCGTAGTTACTCTATTTAAAACTAAAATATACAATGCTAGCAAGTTGAATGCTTGCTCGCCTTGTCAGTGTGGTTGTTGTCTTAAGGCATACCCTCCCTGACACAGGTTCGAATCCTAGCAAGTTGGGTTGAATGAATGTTGGAATGGAAGGAATTTTCCTCAAATCTATGAGGTATTATAAAATACCTCTCTTTTTGGTAGTAGAGTATTCATTTTTATGTTTTACTGCTACTTAGTACTAACACACTTCTTGATTTTCCCTTTTCCATTCTTCAATTTTTTAATTTAATTTATTTTTGTTTGATTGGAATTAATTTGAATTGTCGGTTTTACATTATTTTTTCTACAATCTGTTTACTTTGTTAGAAAAATATCCTCTTAACAATATTAGCTCTAATACTCTATCTTTTTTATTTAGTGAAATTTATGAAGGACTAAGCCACTTTATGCAAGAAAATTCTAAAGTGGTGAGTGAATATAAGTGAGTATCATTAAATTTATTTAAACTCCAACAATTGAGACATCTATATCTATATAAAGAGTGCTAGTAGAGAAAGTCTTGTTTGAAGAAGACAAGCAGTTAGCACACCATTTAAACCCACACACAAAAATACATTTCATTTAATTATTTTAAAATCAACATTATTTAATTATTTTTTCATCCTAATTTTTTTTTAATTGGTGCATGTGTGTTCAAATGCCTATGACCAAACACGTATTTTTCGTGCTAGTATGCCGCTCATTTGTACTTGGCATGGGTTATATTTTTTGGATTAAATATGTTTTTGATCCCTATAAATATACCAACTTTTCATTTTAGTCCCTTTAAAATTTTCCTTCAACTTTTAGTCCCTATAAAATTTTCAATCACTACTTTTGGTCCCTATTTTTAATTAAATTTTTGTATATTTTAATGAAATTATGCAAAAATGTGTATAATATTGTAAAAATAATTCCCATAAAAATTAGAATTTTTTAACCAAACATAAATTAATTATGAATTTTTAACCGTCAAAAATATAAAAATTCATATTAAATTCATGTTTTGTTAAAAAATTCTAATTTTTTTTGGGAGAGATTCTTATAATATTATGAATTTTTCGGTAAAATTTTATTCAAAAATATGAATTCTACATATGAGTTTACTTTAAAAGAGTGACCAAAAGTGAAGAAGAAAATTTTTGAGGGACTAAAAGTTGAAGAAATTTTTTAGAGGGACTAAAACGAAAAGTTGACATATTTATAGGAACCAAAAACATATTTAACCCTTTTTTTTACTAGTAATGTTCTATCTATATATGTTTATTCCCAAATCATCGTTTAAATCCTTGAATGTGTCAAACGATGTCATTATAGTTCTTCAATATAACAAAATTATAAAATATCTCTAAATATGGTTTTCGTTAATGAGGGAGTCTGAAAGAAGGAATGAAAATAAACCAATATGAAGGATAAGACATACTTCAGAAGAATCAAACAACCCTCCATAAAAAGATTACGACTCTTCCATCATGACAACCTATTTATGAATAAATTTGAATTGTGAGATTTTAATTTATTTCTACAATTTATTTACTTTGGTGGAGAAATATCTCCGTAACAACATTCACTCTAACACCCTATTTTATTTTCTAAAATTTATGTCCATCTATCCACTTGATGTGAGACAACTCCAAAATGGTGGAAATACATGTGAGTATTATCAAAAAATTCAACCATGTTTAATGTTCGTTTTTACTCCCTCTGTCCCTTAATATGGCACTCATTGTCTTTTTCACATTTCTTAAGAAAAGTTGTAAGTGTAATTAATGTGTCTGTTTTGTGTGTTAATATTACGAAATTGTCCTTTGTTTGTATGTGTATTAAATTTGACTTTTCATATTTCAAGACAAGATAGTAGTATTAATTAGGGGTATGTTTATGAAAAAATAATAAACACATATAGTAATTTACATTTAGGGACATAAATAAAATCAAATGGATGCTTAAATATAAAGACGGAGAGAGTATATGACATAGGTTGAGAAATTTACCACATATGTTCGGTACGTCTCAATTTTATCCATAAATCATCATTTAGTTTCTTATTGTGTCAAACTATGTCGTTATAATCCTTCAATATGACAAAATTAACAACAAAAAAAATCCCCAAATATGAATTTTTCTAATGAGCTTCAAATGTGTCTTGTTTAATTAATTTCATCCTCAAATATATATAACTCTTATTAGTCAGTTTAGTTTATAAAATTACTATCAAAAGGTCCAGTCAATGATACTTTTGAATCATTTGATGATTGTCTTATACATTCAAAGATCAAAACGACAATTTACTCTAAGTCCTACATAGAGATTCAGTTTTAAAAGATTGAGCATAGCGCGCATTGTTACGCATCTAATATAAGTTTAGCAAATAAAGAATTTGTTTGAAAGACAAGATGTCATGTATGTACGTACAATTTACAAACATAAGTATCTACTCCATCTGTTTATAATTATAAGCAAAATTGATTTTTATGGTTCATTTGATTAATGATGTATGTAGTCTATAATATGAACCACATACATCATTAATTGAATGAACTTAAAAAATCAATTTTGCTTCTAATTAGAAACGGAGGGAGTATAGAAAAACAATCACACCTAACTTTAAAGAAATAACATTCGTACTTCAATGAATGCCATTATTTTTAGAGAAATGATATTTGTTCCATAATTTAGAACAACTTTCAAGTGAACATTCTATTATACTTTTATTTCATTGTATTTTTACACGCTCCTTTCATCTTTTCCCTTTATTATTTTTATCCCAAAAGAATAAGAAAGAAAAGGTTGTTTCAAAATATATCTCTTATTTTTATTGTTGGAACGGAAAATATTACATTCTTGTTTTGGATTATTTTAAATGAATGTCCTTTTTATAACATATTACTTGGTCTTTTATTCTTTGGGTTACTCTGAGCCTCATTGGATTTTATTTTATAGTATTTAAATTTAATATATTCAAACCTGACCGCTGGCTAACCTGGTCGGTGTGGTAATTGTCCTTAAAACATTACCTGCTTGTCTCAGGTTCGATTGCTGGCAAACGACTGTGATGATGATGATGATTATGAATGAATATGATATGATTCAAACCTATGAGGTATTATACAATACCTCTCTTTTTTATTTTAGACAGTCTTGTAGAAATTGTTGTGTTAGAACTTAGAAGGGATGCCACAGAATTCATTTTTTGATATCATTCAATTTATTGTTGTTGTTACCGCTACCTTTTAACAAAGTTATTGCATATTAGGCTAAGTGATTGGATCATAACCCCACTATCTATATCTTGATGTTTACTTTTTCATTTGCCACTCTCTCATTTTTTTAATAATTTTTTGTTGTTTTAAATTTGAATTATGAGTTTTAAATGTATTTGCTTTGATTTATTTTAAAATGTTAGTAAAGGAGAACATAAATAATGTAGAAGTTAAAGGAATATTGATGTTTTTGAAAAATATAAACTTTTAAATTATATATTTTTTATATTGTTGGTGTAATTTAAAAAGATAAACATGTTATAATTTGAAATCCAAATATCTATATGTATAATTTTAATCAAAATCTAAATAATTAAATAAAATAATATTGTAAATAATTTACATACATTAGCACAATGAAAAGAGCGGATAGACGGAAACATATTGCATGTCAGAACATTAGTTAATAATTTATACTACATATAAAGAAAATATGTGTGTTTGAGTTGTTTTTTTTCCTCTCATTTCAATTATACCTTTGAACAAATTTGACTATAAGAATGCAATTTTGTTGGTGTCATTCAAAAAGATAAGAATTTGTTATATTTTTTTTGAAAGATATTATATTTGTTATATTTGATGGTATCATTGAAAAAAATAATTATAGTTTGTTACAATATGAAAGTGCAAAATATCTATTATCCATATCTATAATTTTAATTAAAAATTTATAATTTTTTTTTTATAAATTACACGCGTTAACGCAATAAAAAATAATGGATAGATGGGCACTCTAAACACTAGTAACTATCTATACGATATATAAAGAAAACATCACCTTTCAGCTCTTTTGAGCTGAATTTTTCTTTCATAAAATACCCTCAATTTTGAATACAAATAACACATTTAACAAATAGATAAATATTCATGTAAATATTAAAAAAAATGTAACAAACACGATATGAATATATATATGCCTGGTTTTTTTCCTTTATCATTTAAAAAGTGTAACAAACTATATGAGTATATTTATACTTAATTTTTTATTACCTCGATTATACCCTTAAACAACTTTTTCTATAATAAAGATCGTCGTTGGTGTCATTAAGAATAATTAGATTTTTTTTTGTTATATTGTTGGTGTCATTGAAATAAATAATCATGATTAGTTTGGTTTGTTATAACTTTAAAGCAACTAACATCTATATTTTTAGTTTTAATTCAAATCAAAATTTCATAAAAAAAACACGGTTAATAATTTTCAAACGTTAACACAATAAAAAGAGCGGAAAGACAGACACGTGAGTGCCCGTCTTTTCGTTAGTAATAATAATAATTTTTGTTTTGATTCAAAAAATAATAGCTTTCGTTTGTATTGGGTGCCCTTTTTCACTCTGAACCAGATTTAAGTATTTAGAATATGCAAATTTACCCGCTAGTTCACCTGGTCGCTGTGGGAATTGTCATGAGACATAACCTGCCACGGCATAGGTTCGAATCTGGCAAACTATGATTGTGATGATGATGATGATTATGAATGAGTGTGATTCAAACATATGAGGTATTCTAAAATACCACTCTTTTGGTTGTTGAGAATTCTAGTGTTTATTTTTTTAACTTGAGATTGTAGTATTAAAAGGATGTCACAGTCCTTTTAAAAAAAAGAAGGATGACAATCTATTCATTCACATATTTATTATTGTTATGAATACACCTATTAGTGGATGTCCATCCCTTTACATTCCATATGATTGTAACTCGCACGATAGGATGTTCCATCCCTTAACCTTTCATATGATTGTAACTCCAACTTGTAAGTGGATTGTAATGTGATCTTCCATTTACCTATATGTGTCCTATTAATAGGACCTATATTGCAATGTAATGACACACTCATGAAGTAATACAATATTATTGTTATGAATACACGTATTAGTGGATGTCCATCCCTTAACCTTTCATATGATTGTAACTCCCACGATAGGATGTCCCATCCCTTAACCTTCCATATGATTGTAACTCCAATTTGTGAGTGGATTGTAATGTGATCTTTCATTTACCTATATGTGTCCTATAAATAGGACCTATATTGCAATGTAATGACACACTCATGAAGTAATACAATATACTCTCTTGTTCTCCCTTTATCCTTTTCTCTATATTTTTCTATGTTGTACAATATCTTACAATGTTTTAGATTAATTTCGTAACACGTTATCAACACGAAACTCTATCAATATGAGGTAATACTGATTCTTGTTTTTCATGTTATTTGTTACTGTGCTGTATGTTTGTTTGATATACTCTTATGAAATGTTTATTAACTATATGTCGATAGCATAAACATGTTTTACAAGATGATCAATCATATTTGCCTGTCTTGTCATGTCAATTTTTTTTTCTTCGTAGAAAATGGTAAATTATGATTCAATGTCTATATAAAACTTGTTTACTCTATAATTGTGAAGTTGTTTAACTTGTTAGTTATACATTGTTATGACATGCGATTTCTGCAAAAGCAATTACCAGCATGATTTTTTTCTTCTTCTTATAATTATGATATTTTTTTTCTTTATTTTTGTTGAATTCCAGAAAAATTCAACGAATCATCTTTGAAGGATAGTTCAAACAATGAATATATATGATATAGTTCTCGAAGAATTAGATCTTCGTTAACATCTGTTGAATTTATATTCTTGATTATTATGTTTGATATTGTTAATAAATTTTTGAATAATTTAACATCTAGCATCCCTGAAGGATTGCACAAAAAAATTATAAATTATTATGAAGATCATGTGTAATATAATTCCTGAAGAACTAAATATATACGAAGATCAAAAGAATTGTCCCTGAAGGATGACAAACAATCAAATTTTTATCATTGTTTACGAAAGTTTTAGAATATATAGTTCTTGAAGAATTAAATATTTAATCTCAAGCATCCTCGAAGGATGGCAATAATCATGATCTTACTTAGTGTTAATAGATTTATGTTTGAATATAAGATCTATTTTATCTTTATATTATATAAAAACAAGGTATTGAAGAGTTACATGTTAAGAATATAATGTAGTTTTCGAAGAATTAATTTGTTATTATAAGGATCCTTGAAGGATTACTCAAATAAAGAATTTTCTTGATCATTATTATGAAGATTTAGAATATAGTTCTTGAAGAACTAAATTTTAATATTAAATCATCCTTGAAGGATTGCAAAATTGTGATTTTATGCCTTTTGAATATGCTCCTGAAGTAGCAAAATTGAGAAAATAATATCAAGAATATTTTAAAAGATAATTCACATCTGTAATTGAACATAAGAGTGGTCATTGATTAAAACGATGAAGTCCCGCCTGATAAATTAAGCATTATTTTTAGATTGAATCATCCATACTATTTGTTTCGTATAATCGATGTTGTATTTATGGTAAATGGTATAGTGGAGATTTTCATTCATCTAGGCTTTGAACATGTGAAGATAGTAAAATTCTATTATTATGATTTATGATTATGAACTTTACTATTTATGAGTTTCCATAAGACATAAAAATTAGAAGTAATGTCATCTCTATACATATTCGATACTTATAATTTGTGCTCCACATTGTTTTTTACTAGAATGTTTCACATAATTGCTTTGCTAATGAAATTGTAATTATTGTGGTTGTGAATGTGATGTTATTACTTCTTTTGAAAAGATTAAGTTTAATAATATTTTGTTTTGAATTGCGAACCTTTTTTGTTGACATAAGATCTATAAATGAATTTTGTATTATTGATTCCATCTATAAAAAAAAAATATGTCTATGATATTTTGAGGTCTCAAGCAAGTATTGCTCTTAATACTTTGCCTCAAGGACTACATTAATTTTATGTATATTTTGTTGGATTTTGTTTGTAATGAAAGATGTCTTTTGTAAAAGACTAAAAATGAGGTTATAATTATTGAAGGCTCTAGAAGAGCAAACATATTGTCTTTTGTGAAACTAGTTTTAGTATTACATTTCACACTATAAAAGGTATTAGAGGCTCCAGAAAAGCAAATATATTGTTAGATGGAGTAATAAAATTACGCACGGAGAATGCATTGTATTCCTCCAGGACTCATTCAATGATATCATTCTAAATTGATATCATATTGATGAGGAAAAAAATTTAAATATCTCTATATTACGAGATATACTCTGGAGAAAATAAGTGTAAAAAAAATAAAATTATCTCTGATTTATACTACACTTATATTAGTGCAATGGAAGCAAATATATTATTGTAAACCTGAAGTTTACATATTATATTATTAGTGCAATGGAAACACATATTATTGTAAATCAGAAGTTTACAAATTATATTAAATGTATCGTTGACAAGACCGGTTGGGTTATCCCAGATTTATTATGATGCAGAAACTAGTTGAAAAAATGGATATATATTGAAGAGCTAGAAGATTCTTCAATCTAGTAACTATTGTATGTTACTAGTTTCCAGAGGAAGTTGACAATTTAAAAGAACGAGTCTCTCACTTATATAAGGTGATATTTAAATTAATACACTGATAATGTGAATCACTGAGATATAATATGATCTAAATTGATGCATCAACTAAATGATCACCACAACCAGAAGTTTGTGAGATTATTATGTCAATAAATTTGACTAAGAATTAATTTTCTGATCTTTTCAGAAAGCATTTGATAAGTATCATTTGTCAATTGATATTGATTAACCGGTAGCATATGCTCATAAAAATGGACTTGAAGATCCATTCTTTAGACGTCTAATGTTAATTGTAAAATTGATACTTATCATATCATACCTTATAAACTCTAGTTTGGTTATGAAACCATGCCTTATAAACTTTATTTTGAAAATCAATAATCTTGTTGAGATATTGATCTGCATCAAGCCAACAAATTACTATATATATGTCCTCCCCTTAATCTATCATTGGTTTTAGGTTAACAACCTAATATTTCTCATCCAAGTGAATTTTGG